>ENA-OQCV01000131-OQCV01000131.1-human-gut-metagenome-genome-assembly--contig:-NODE-131-length-21285-cov-2.609179_pt1 | contig 21285 bp, 18 predicted proteins | sample MGYA00242766_ERZ504592 | MGnify/ENA primary metagenome ERZ504592 (study PRJEB26092, sample SAMD00036315) | human gut metagenome | host: Homo sapiens | study: EMG produced TPA metagenomics assembly of...
TAGCCCACTGAAACAGTACGGCTGTCCCGATGAGCGTGGATAGCAGGATCAGGATGAATGACAGGTCTTTCTTCTCTCTTTCCATGGCCGTTGCTGTTATTGGGGTTGTCCGGATGCCGTTCCGTCACCGCTCTCTTTTTTTCTCTGCCTTTCCCAGTAACTCAATGCGTGAGACGGTCAGGCTTACATCTTGGATGAGTACACTGATTTGGTAGGAAAACCGGGTATGCCTCCATTGTGGTCTTTTGGTACATGGATGAGCCGTATCACTTATTTCAGTGAAAAAGAAGGTTATGATGTGGCTGCTAATATCCGCAAGAATAAGTATCCGTGCGATGTTATTCATTTTGATACTGGTTGGTTTGATGTAGACTGGCAATGCGATTATAAGTTTTCTGAAAACCGTTTCCAGAATCCCCAGCAGATGCTGAAGGACCTGAAGTCGCAAGGGTTCCATGTTTGCTTGTGGCAGTTGCCCTATTTTACTCCCAAGAACCGTTATTTCCCTGAACTGATAAAGAAGGACATGTATGTAAAGAATGGTAATGGGGAACTTCCTTATGAGGATGTGGTGCTCGATTTCTCCAATCCGGAGACTGTAAAGTGGTATCAGGACAAGTTAGCCGGACTGCTGAATATCGGTGTGAGTGCCATCAAGGTTGACTTTGGCGAAGCGGCTCCGCTGAACGGTATTTATGCTTCGGGCAAAAGTGGTTGGTATGAGCACAATCTCTATCCGGTGCGCTACGACATGGCAGTATCCGAGATAACCAAGAAGCTTCATAATGAAAATATTATGTGGGCCCGTGCTGCGTGGGCCGGTTCACAACGCTATCCGTTGCATTGGGGCGGTGATGCTGCTACGACGAATACGGGTATGCTGGGTACACTCCGTGCCGGTTTGTCCTTCGGTTTGTCAGGTTTCTCTTTCTGGAGCCATGATATGGGTGGATTTGTAAAGTCTACTCCCGAAGATTTGTATTGCCGTTGGTTGCCGTTCGGTTTTCTGACTTCTCATACTCGTGCACACGGTGCACCTCCGACAGAGCCGTGGTTGTACGACAGCAAGCGTGTACAGGATGTTTTCCGCAAAAGTGCAGAGATGAAATATCGGCTGATGCCTTATGTTTATGCCCAAGCCAAGGAATGTACTGAAAAAGGCTTGCCGATGTTGAGAGCTTTGTTCGTGGAATTCCCTGATGACCCTGGAGCATGGAAGGTGGACGATGAATATCTCTTCGGTTCGCAGATTCTGGTTGCCCCCTTGCTCGAATCCGGTATAACCGGCCGCACCGTTTACCTTCCCGAAGGAAAGTGGATAGACTATCAGACGGAGAAAGTGTATGAAGGCGGATGGCACAGGATTGAAGCAGGCAGCCTGCCGATAATCATGCTGGTGCGCGACGGTTCGGTGCTTCCTCATCTGAAGTTGGCGCAGTCCACCTCTGAGATGGATTGGAGCAAGATGAGCCTGAAAGTGTATAGTGCCGATAAGAAACAGGCGGAGGGCTTGATATGCCTGCCTACAGACAACCGCATTCAGGTAGTGAAAGTGGATTGCGCAAAGGCGAAACCGCAGTTGCTGAATCAGGTTGAAGGCACTTCCCTGAGTTTCTGAACTTAATCTTTGAAAATCTATATTTAATCCACTCCTGCCGGTAGGCCGGGAAAAGAGTAAACCTTTTTTGCCACTATAGTGGCAAAGTCTTGCCATCACATTGGCAAAACTTAGCCAACGGCTTGGCAAGACCGTGCCAGCAAACTGGCAAAACTCTTATTCCTGGTATATTCCAAGCAGGGTCTTTGTTAAACCTAAGTATTTAGTATTTATGAGAAATGTGATGAAGTATTTGGGCATCATGTCAGTATCGCTGGCATGCGCCGGACCTCTCTTTGCAACAAGCGGATATCCGTTTGCAAGTGTCGCTGTAGTGCAGCAGAGTGTAGCCACCGTAAAGGGACAAGTGGTAGATGAGAAGGGCGAACCCATTATCGGTGCCAATGTCATCGTAGAGGGTACGACGAACGGTATGATTACCGATTTGGACGGAAACTTCTCTTTGCAGTGTCCCGTAGGCTCTACGCTGAAAGCCAGTTACATCGGTTATCTGACAAGGACCGTTAAAGTAACCGGAAACATGAATGCCTTGAAGATTATCTTGAAAGAAGATGCCGAAACATTGGAAGAAGTGGTGGTGGTAGGTTACGGTACGATGAAGAAATCCGACCTGACCGGTTCCGTTACTTCTGTAAATGCAGAGGAGATGATGAAACGTAATCCGGTGAACTTGGGACAAGGTCTGCAGGGAGCTGCCGCCGGTGTTTCCGTCATCCGTTCCTCCGGTTCGCCCGACGGGGGATTCAACATCCGTATTCGTGGTGTAGCCACCGTAAACGGTAGTTCCGACCCTCTTTATGTAGTGGATGGAGTGCAGGTCGGTACTTCCATTGACTTTCTTAATCCAAACGATGTGGAGAGCATTGAAATCCTGAAAGATGCCTCTGCTACTGCCATTTATGGAACGCGCGGTGCCAATGGTGTTATCATGATTACCACTAAAAACGGAAGCAAGGGCAAGGCACAAGGTCAAGCTTCTCTGCCAACTATTCTCTTCAATTCAACAACAACAAGATAGACGTGGCCGATGCAGATCTCTTTGCCAAAGGCAGTACGCGAATCTTGCCGTAACGGTTCGGTCATGACCAATCTGGCTTTTGGCGAAGAGTACATTGGCAAATTGAATAGCATTGACTGGCAGGATGAAATGTCACGTACAGCGTTGCAGCAGAACTATAATCTCTCCGCTTCGGGTGGTACGGAAGCCACGCAAGCCAACCTTTCGGTGGGATATCTGAATAATGAAGGTGTTGTCATTGAATCTTATTTCAAACGTCTGACAGCCCGTGCCAATATCACTCATAAAGTGAAAGATTTCATTCATGTGGGATTGAACTTGAACTATACACATGCCCAGCATCACTTCAGTGGCAATATGCGTAGTTATGCGCAAGCCATTCCTACGATGGACTATGTAGAGAATGGAGTCTTTTATTCTATGCCTATCGTTTTGCCCGACGGTTCATGGGGACATTATAAACAAGAGTCTGATGGTGACATCAACAAGGGGGCCGACAACCTGGTGGCTGCAGCCAAGATCCAGAACCGACCAGATTTCCAAATTGGGACCGTTTGGTGGCCAGATGCATTCCTGCAATTTGGACATTGCAAAGGGATTGACTTTTAAAACCATCGGTAGCTACAACTATTTCACAAAAGGTTATGATGGATATACCCCTTATAATCCTCGTACATTTGGTTCGAAAGACCGTAAGGACAGTTATTCTATCAATCAGAATCAGAACTCGGAGATTGCCTTAGAATCGTTTGTCAACTATGACTGGTCGAATGCCCATCATCGTGTAAGCGCTATGGCAGGTTTCTCTATCAGCGATACGGACGGTGTCTGGCTGAATACCAGTGCCAGTGATTTCCCGGCTGACAACATTCGCCAGATTTCTTTGACAAAACGATCCCCAGCTCCAAGAATACAAATCGGGGGACGTGACTTGAAGACCCGTTATCAATCTTATTTCGGACGTCTGACCTACAGTCTGAATGACCGTTATATACTGACGGCTACAGTACGCCGCGACGGTTCTTCCAACTTCGGTTCGGGCAACCGGTACGGTACTTTCCCTTCCGCTTCTTTGGCATGGCGCTTGTCAGAGGAGAACTTCATCAAGAATCTGAATCTTTTCAGCAACCTGAAGATACGTGCAGGTTGGGGGCAGACCGGTAATGCGGGTAGCGGAACCAGTCTTTCTGTCCCTCAGCTCTCTTCTTTGGATTGTATGTACTATGTGATGGCCGGGGGCGGCATGATGAATGCAGCCGGTATTGCACAGCAAAAGGAAATTGATACCAACCTGAAGTGGGAGACCAACGAGCAGACCAACATCGGTCTGGACATGGCCTTTATGAACAACGAGCTTTCATTCTCGGTGGACTACTTTATCCGTGACTCGAAAGATTTGCTTATTTATCGTCAGATCCGTCCTTCTACCGGTTTTACTTCTGTGTATACCAATGCCGGACATATCCGTAACAAAGGTTTTGAGGTCAGTGCTGCGTGGAATAAGAGTTTCGGTGATTGGAATGTAGGAGTACGTGTGAATGGTTCTACCTTGAAGAATGAGGCGGTAGAGGTGGGCGACCCTATTTTCTATAAAAACAACAGTTATGGTACGCAGGATGGTGATGACTGGGACAATCACTCCATCACACAGAACGGTTATGCCGTAGGTTCTTATTATGGCTGGAAAGTGGCCGGTATTTTTCAGAACCAGCAGGAGATTGATGCCTTGAATGCTCAATCGCCTACAGGCAAGTACCAGGATGGTGACACCGCTCCGGGTGACTTCAAGTATATCGACCTGAATGGCGACGGCCAGATTACAGACGAAGACCGTACGGTTATCGGTAATGGTTTCCCGACTCTTTCCTACGGTTTGAACCTTACTGCCTCTTACAAGAATTTCGACTTTTCAATGAATATGTATGGGGTAGCCGGAATGGATGTCTATTCTTACAGCGCTGCCCGTCTGACTTCTATGTATGGTCCTGACGGCGGTTACCAGAACGTTCTGGCAGAATATGTGAAGAATGCCTGGACTCTTGAGAATCCCAATGGCAAATATCCGCGTATCACCAAGGGCGACCACAATAAGAATCACCGTTCCAGTGACGCTTTCATTAAGAAAGGCGATTATTTGAAGATTTCGAACATTCAGTTTGGCTATACTTTCCCGAAGAATTTGGTAAAGCACGCGAAGATGGAGAATGCCCGCATGTTTGTCAGTGCAGACAACATATTGACGCTTTCTTCGTATAACAAATGGGGTGATCCGGAAGTCGGTTCGGACAGAGTGCTGCTGACAGGTTTCGATGGCGGACGCTATCCGTTCCCGTTATCCGTCTCTTTCGGTGTGAGTGTACAATTCTAATCTAATACTTAACAGATAAACAAATCATATTATGAGAAAAAGATTTTTACCATATATTGTTGTTGGGTGCTCTCACCTTGGGTACTACCAGTTCTTGTGATGACTATTTGGAAGTCGATCATTACGATATTCTGCCCGAAGATTTCATGTACCGGAATGAGGCAAATATAAAGTCGGGGCTTTATGGTATTTATGATACTTTTTATACCTATCAAGGCAGTGATAATAGTGGCGATGATACGACATGGGGATTTAAGCCCAATGTATTTATTGCCGGACACAGTACGATGGATTGCCAGGCGTCCGGCTGGGATGCCGAATGGCAACGTCATGCGGTATTAGCCAATAAAGGTTCGCTGGATACGGCTTGGCGTATGAGCTATAAGGGTATTGACCGTGCCAACCGTTTTCTGGCCGGATTGCAGAATGTGGACGTTTCCGTGCTTTCTGCCGAAAAGAAAGTGCAGTTTGAAGCCGAGGCGCGTGCCATTCGTGCATACAATTACTTGTATTTGTCAAAAGTCTTTGGCCCTGTCCCCATGTTGCTTACGGGTGAGACTTATACAACCAGTGCAGGAAAGGCGCGTCCTGGAAAATCTGGAAGGCACTTATCAGGTTATTGAGGAAGACCTTAAGTTTGCCATGGAAAAGCTGGATTGGGAACCTGCCGATGGAGAATACGGTCGTATTACGAAAGGTTTCTGCAAGGCATTTTTGGCAGAACTCTATATGTATCAGAAGAAATTTACTGAAGCCAAGAAGGAATTGAATGACATTATTACCAGTAATACCTATGCATTGGAGCCGTGCTATGCCAATCTTCATGCCTGGGACAACCATTGGACAAAAGAATCCATTTTTGAGGTGGCTTATCATATTCACGGCAATATGAATTGGGGAGGCAACAGCCACGATGACGGCAAGATATGGTATGGCTATATGTGTGCCGCTCCCGAGTATGGCGGTTGGGGGTCCTTGGCTCTGTCTTGGGAGTATTATCGCTCTTTTGAGCAGGGAGACAAGCGCAAGGAGTATACTTGTGTAGGTACGGGTGACGTACATCCTATTACCAATGAAAAACTGGGTACCAATCCCTCTTACAGCGGATATGTACAAGGCTCTGAAAATGTACCTTGTGTATATTCACTGAAGTATTGGAGAAAGCAACCGGGTAAGGACGGGTTTGTGTATTGCCCGATTTCATTGACTTTCAAACGATATGCAGGCGTATTGCTGGATTATGCTGAATGTTGTTTCGAGACGGGTGAGGAAGCGACCGGATGGGAGATGATCAGACAAGTGCGTAATCGTGCGTGGGGTAACTTGGAAATTGGTGTACAAGCCATTGATTTCCCGCAGGCAATGTTGAATACGACAGTTGTCGATGTACCCGATGCAAAGACTGTTTATGCTGAATATAAGACGCGGAAAGGGTATACAAGTGATGTATGGAAAGTGGCCTTTGACACAAGAACGCCGTCATGAGCTCAATGCAGAGTTCTCTTTATATTTCGACCTTTGCCGTATGGGGTTGGCTGAAGAATGGTTCAGATGCGAATACCCGAAAACAAAAGCCAATTCTACACCGGAGGAGTGCTGGGAAACTGGCGATTCTTTCCGTTATTTTGAGCATCAGAAATATCAGGAGATTTTCCCAATACCTACTAATGAGATTCTTAATAATCCTCTCATCAATTCGGAGGACCAGAATGAGGGATATTGATGACTCTAAAATTGTGCTAAGAATAGACAATTATATTGTTCTGTTATTCTGAACGAAGTGAAGAATCTCTTCTACAGAAAAGAGATTCTTCACTATGTTTGGGGTATGTATTCCTGAATGAGCAAATCAGATGATTAAGTGTCCACAATTTAAACTTGTAGTTAAGTATGGCAAGAAAAACATTTTGTTTCCTTCTATTTATATGTATGGGCGTGTGTGCATGTACTGTTCGGCATAATTCGTTACGGTCGACATTGTGTGCGGAAATTGTTGCCAATGTGCAGGACAGCGTGTTGCCGTTTTGGATGGATTATGCAGTGGCGCCTGACGGCGGTTTTTTATGGTATGGTATTACGGAATGGTACTCCGGTGGTAGATGCTCCCAGAGGAGGGGTGCTGAATGCCCGGATTCTGTGGAGCTTTTCTGCTGCATACCGTACATTTGGAGATGAATCCTATCTGAAACTTGCCGACAAGTCTCAGCGTTATTTCATCGATACATTCATAGATAAGGAGAACGGTGGGGTATATTGGCTGGTCAATCCCGATGGTGAGATAGTGAATGCTTCTAAATATACTTATGCCATGACCTATGCCATCTATGGACTGGCAGAGCACTATCTGGCGACGGGTAACGACGAAAGTCTGAAAACTGCTATTAGTTTGTATCATGTCTTGGAAGAAAAAGGTCGCGAACCGCAATATGACGGTTATGTGGAATCCTTTACCGAAAATTGGGAGAAATTGGAGCGATATGACAATAATGCTCCCAAGACCATGAATGCCCATCTGCATGTGTTGGAAGCTTATACCCTTCTATATCAGTGCTGGAAAGACAATGGCTTGAAGAAAAGGCTTGAGTTTTTGCGTCGATTTGTTCATCAACCGCATTTACGACCCGTCAAGGAAGCATTTCAATCTGTTCTTTGATAATGAGTGGAACAGTCTGGTCGAAATGGATTCTTACGGACATGATGTTGAGACCGGATGGTTGCTTTGTGAGGCTGCCCGTACGCTGGAAAATCAGGACTTGATAGAACAGACAAATCAGCTTGCATTGGATGTGACGGAAGCTTGTCTGGCTGAAGGAATGAGTGATAAAGGCTATATGATTTACGAGAAGAAAGGTGACAGAAAAACCAAGCATGCCTCATGGTGGGGCCAGATTGAAACGGTGATAGCTTGTGTCAATGCTTGGCAAATCAGCGGGAGTGACGTTTATCTACAATCGGTTGATACGGTCTGGACTTTTGTCAAAGACCATATGGTGGACAAGGAATACGGGGAATGGTATAGCGACTGTTTCGACGGAGAGCCTAAAAAGGAGGCTCCCAAAGTAAGTATGTGGCGTTGTCCATATCATACGGTACGCTTGGGAGTGGAAATGTATAATCGTTTAAAATAATACGTATGAAGAAATTGATAATAGGTGCGGCATCACTGATGCTTTGTGCAGGTTTGCAAGCCCAGGACTTCAAGATTAACCCGTCGGGGTATTTTGAAAACCACGGGGCCAATGTGATGGTTTTCAGTGATGTCTATCCTGAAGGACACCAAGGGGGTGTCACCTTGGTTTTGAATGGAGACCGCAGGGCCGCAGGCGGTGATGTGCGTTTCGAGATTTCGCAGGGGCAGTGGCAGGGATTGCCCAAGATGAGGAAACGGGTGGTGGATGAGGCTGCCAACGAAATCCGTGTCACACTGAGCTATCCTGACTCGGCCAAGCATATGGCGGGGTTCAATCCGATGCTCTATCCGGATTTTGCTTTCGGCTATACTATCAAGGTGAAAGGGGAAAAGGACTATCTGGTATTGACTGTTGATTTGGACCGGCCGGTTCCGGAGCGCTTTGCCGGGAAGCTCGGTTTCAATCTGGAGCTGGTGCCTTCTACCTTGTTGGGCAAGCCCTGGATTATGGATAACCGGACGGGTGTTTTCCCTCATCAGGCGATGGGGCCCACCATGAAGCAGACCTCCAATATGGAGCATATCGGAGACTTCAATCCTAAGGGGAAAGCCAGCCTGGACCAGTTGCTTCTGGACCGGAAGACTTATAATCCGATGATTGCCGATGATATTGTCTCTGCCCCTCTTGCCGCGGGAAAAAAGTTTGTGCTCAATCCGCAGGATGAGTTGGCAAAGATTACGATTGAGAGTGAGAAGGGAGATTTGATGCTGTATGACGGACGGATAAACCATAATAACGGTTGGTTTGTGCTTCGTTCGGAATTTCCGGCAGGAACGAAAGGGAATGCGGTAAAATGGATTATCCGTCCCACAGTTACCAAGGAGTGGCGCTATGCACCGGTAGTACAGACTTCCCAAGTGGGTTATCATCCCGGACAGAAGAAAGTGGCTGTCATCGAATTGGACAAACGGGATACAGATTTCCGGCAACCTGCCCTCTACCGTATTGCGGCCGACGGCAGGAAACTGGTGAAACAGCAGGCTGCCAAGGATTGGGGAGATTTCCAGCGTTACCATTATTTGCAGTTCGACTTTACGGAAATTACGGAAGAGGGACTTTATCAGGTGATGTACGGTGATGCGGCTTCTCCGGTGTTCCGTATTGCAAAGGATGTTTGGGATAAAGGAATCTGGCAGGCGGAGGTGGAATATTTCCTGCCGGTACAGATGTGTCACATGCGTGTCAACGAGAAGTATCGTGTATGGCATGACTTCTGTCACCAGGATGATGCCCGAATGGCCCAAACGAATATCAATCACATTGACGGATATAGCCAGGGTACCTTCTACTCTGTGTAAATATCAGCCGGGCGATCTTGTTCCGGGATTGAACGTAGGCGGTTGGCACGATGCAGGCGATTATGACCTGCGTGTGGAGTCGCAGGCAGGTGAAGCCTACATCCTCGCTATGGCTTGTGAGAATTTCGGTGCCTACTGGGACGAGACTTCCATTGATTTCGAAAAACGGATTGTAGAGATACACCAGCCTGACGGGAAAAACGACTTGTTACAGCAAGTGGAAAACGGGGCTTTGACCGTAGTAGCCGGTTGGAAGGCATTGGGACGCCTCTATAGAGGAATTTTGTGTCCTACTGTACGGCAATATGCACACTTGGGAGATGCTTCGGCCCATACTGATCATGTCAGTGGAACGGCTGATGACCGTTGGGTGTTTACGGAAGACAATCCGGGACGTGAGTTACAGGTGGCCGCTTGGCTGGCAGGTATTTCACGCGTGCTGAAGGGACATAATGATACTCTGGCGGCAGATTGTCTGGAAATAGCCCGTGAGCTGTTTAAGATTACACGTTGTGATAACAATTGGATACTGACAACGAAAGTACATGCCGCCGTAGAGCTTTATCTGGCAACGAAGGAAGCCGGGTACCGCGATTTCGTTTTGCAGCAGCAGGATTTCATCTGCAAGAATATCCGTCAGACGGGCTGGTTCATCGGACGGTTCGACCAAGCTGTGGGCAATGTCCGTTTCAGCAAGGCTATTCGTAAGGCATTGCCGGAGTTACAGGCCATGTATCAGGAGTATAGCAGTAAAACCCCGTATGGAGTGCCACACGACAGAGGTAACCGTTCTTCCGGTTCATGGGAGCCTCAGCATTTGGGCTATAACTACTGTTATTTACATGCTGCTTATCCTGACTTATTTACACCGGACTACATTTTTAATGCCGTCCAGTATCTGCTGGGTATGCATCCGGGACGTAACCAGGCAGCTTTTGTAAACCGGGGAGTTTGGGTGCCGAAACGATGAAGGCCGCCTATGGTGTCAATCGTGCTGATTGGTCTTATATCCGGGTGGAGTTTCTCCGGGTACTAATCTGATTCGTCCCGATCTACCCGAACTGCTTCATTTTCCGTTCTTGTGGCAGGAAGGTGAGTATTGCCTGGGTGGACATGCTACGTGGTTTATGTATATGGTATTGGCGTCTAATAAAATATTGAATTGCAATGAATAGTAAAATAAAGGTAGATAAGTTTGTAATTGTAGATTTTTCTGCTCTGCATGGTTTGTAATATGACCATGCAGGCAAAAGCTTACGAGAGTTTCAAAGTATCCATTTATGTCCGTGCTTACGAGGTAGACAAGATGAAGGACATCCATTGGCTGGATTCTACCTGGAATGTGATTTCACAACAGTTGGAAGTGGACAAGATTTATCTGGAAACACACCGGGACTTGCTGGTTGTGGAGGATGCCACTCTGGAGCAGGCAAAGAAATTCTTTCATGACCGGGGTATAGAGACAGCTGGAGGTATTACCTATACCATCAACGAGGCAAACAGTTTCGAGACATTCTGCTATTCCAATCCCGAACACCGCAAGATGGTGCAAAAGATTGCGGAACACACGGCGAAACACTTTGATGAGTTTATTCTGGATGATTTCTTCTTCACCAGCTGCAAGTCCGACATAGAAATAAAGGCAAAAGGAATGCAGAGCTGGACGGACTACCGCTTGAAGCTGATGACCGAGGCCGGTCGTGACCTCGTGCTGAAACCTGCCAAGAAAGTGAATCCTCAGGTAAAGGTGATTATCAAATATCCCAACTGGTATGATCACTTTCAAGGTTTGGGATTTAATTTGGAGGAAGGTCCCCAGCTCTTTGACGGTGTCTGGACCGGTACTGAAACAAGGGACCCGGCAGGTAATCAGCATTTGCAGAACTATCTGAGTTATAATATTATCCGTTATTTCGATAACCTGCGTCCGGGTTATAACGGTGGGGGATGGGTCGATGTAGGTGGACTGAACATGGGTATGGACCGGTATGCCGAACAGCTTCATTTGACCATGCTTGCCAAGGCTCCCGAGATTATTCTCTTTGCCTATCACCAGCTTCTGGATGTGAAGTTGTCTCCTAAATACCGTACTCCCTGGCAGGGAATGGGTACCAGCTTTAACTATGATGAGGTGACCGCTCCCATCCGGTTGGAAGACGGCTCTTTGGTAGAACCTACCACGATGGCCCGTATAGCCGGTGTTGTGCTGAAACAAACGGATAAGTTGATTCATAAGCTGGGGAATCCGGTGGGTATAAAATCCTACAAGCCTTTTCATGCCGCCGGTGATGATTTCCTTCAGAACTATTTGGGCATGATAGGTTTGCCGATGGATATGCGTCCTGTTTTTCCGGAAGACCAGCAAGTGGTTCTGCTGACTGCACAAGCTGCACAGGATACGGAAATTATGGCTAAAATCAAGAGACAACTGCAAAGCGGGCGTGATGTGGTGGTTACGAGCAGTTTGCTGAAAGCCATTCCTGAGAAGCTTACAGAGGTAGCCGAGTTGCGTTGTACTGATTTGAAGGCTCTTGTCAATGATTTCGGCCGTTACGGGCAGTCCGGACGTGACCTGTTGATTCCGCAGGTGCAGTATTATACGAATGATGCTTGGGAGATGGTCAGTGCCGGTCGTCCGCTGACGGGTGGAGTTTCGGGCTATCCTATTCTGTTGAGAGCCCCGTATGCTACCGGTAATCTGTATGTTCTTACCATTCCCGACGATATGGGCAATCTGTATGATTTTCCGGCCAATGCCTTGAATGAAATTCGTCGCATTATGAGTAAGGACATAGGAGTCTGTCTGGAAGCTCCCTCCAAAGTAGGCCTGTTTGTATATGACAATAAAACGCTGGTGGTAGAGAACTTCAATGACGAACCGGTAGAGGTGCGTATCGTGACCGGTGATAAGGTGATGAAGCTGGAAAGCTTGGAGGATGGGACTGTTTTGAGTCCTCTTCCTGCCGGACCGGTGATACAGACCAGACGTCCGGTTACGCCTAAGAATTCTTTCCGTTTATTACTGTTGCCCCATTCATATAAGGCATTCCGATATAAATAATGGGTAAGAAGATTGCCGGGTGACTATTTGAAAGAGCAAGGAGGCTGGTTTACTGTAAAACCAACCTCCTTTGCTTATTCATGAGCATGCTTATGCTCCCCCAGTATTCTGTGTGGCAGTGTTCCGTGTCCCAATAACTCTATCGGGCAGTTGAAGTTCCGTTCCAGCCACTCCTCCGTGACACCGGTGTCGGGGTGGTAATCCAGCGTTTCGTTGACGCAAGCGATAGACTTGACTTGCTGCAATACCGTACCGATGTCATGGCTGACGAGGATGATGGCACATTCTTCATTGATTTCTGTCAGTAGTTCGTAGAGGCGGGCTTCAAAACGCTTGTCAATGTAGGTACTGGGCTCATCAAGAATCACGACCTGTGGGTCGGAGATGATGGCACGTCCCAGCAAGGCGCGTTGCAACTGTCGCCGCTCAAGGCACCTATGGCGCGTTGTTCATGCCTTCCAGTCCCATGCGGGCTATCACATAGGCGGGCCTTTTCCCGGTGTCGGGTATTGAAGCGCGAAGCAAGTGGCTTTTGGCTGCTGAGGCCTGAAAGGATGACTTCTTCTACTGTAATGGGAAACTTCCGGTCGATGCTGCTGTACTGGGGCAGATACCCCATGGATAATCGAGTGTTGAGGGGTAGGCATTGAGAACCGGCTACTTCGGGTGACGGGGAATCGGTATGATAAAGTATCTCTCCGGCAGTGGGCTTCAGCAGTCCCAGGATGCACTTGATAAGTGTGGTCTTTCCTCCACCGTTGGGGCCGATGATACCCAGAAAATCACGTTCGTAGATAGTCAGGTTTACATCGTGCAACACAGTCCGGTTATCGTATCCGGCACTGAGGTTCTTTATTTCTATAATAGGAGATGCGAGCATGTTTTTTTCCTTTATTCTCCTTCTCCTTTAGGGGAAACGAGGGGTGAGCAGTGCTTGGGCCGTATTCATCATCTCCTCCTCCCAGTCGTATGAGAGGGGTATTGATAGCCACCACCCGGGTTCCGGTCTGCTGGGCGATAAGGTCGGCATTGCGGCGGTCGAATTCCGGCTGTACAAAGATGACGCGTACCTTCTCCTTCTTGCAGGAGTTTATCAGGTTCTTCAGATGGGCGGGGGGAGGGTTCCTTTCCACCTGCCTCGATAGGAATCTGGTGCAGGTTGTAGTCGCGGGCAAAGTAGGAAAGTGCCGGATGATAAATCATGAAGGCACGGTCGGCATTCGGACTGGAAAGCATCTGGCAGATGAGGCTGTCCGTATGCTCTATCCGCCGGATGAGTGCGTTGTAACGTTCCATGTAGGCGTTTTCATTGGCTTTGTCTATGGCGCAGAGTGCATTCAGAATATTTCCGGCAATGATTTGGGCGTTGATGGTGGAATTCCAGATGTGGGGTTCCACACCACCGGCGTGCGTATGGCCTTCGTGTACATGCCCGTCTTTATGATGATGTGCATGGGTATCGTCCAGAATAAGTTCCACATTCTCGGACATATCGAAGAATTGCAGGTGGGGAGCATTGTCCGTCAGTTTTTCCGTCCATGTCTGCTCGAAACCGATGTAGCCGATGCGGAAATAGGCCTTGCTTTGGGCAAGGTCGACAAGCTGCTGGGGCGTGGGGTCGTAGGTTTCCGGACTTGAACCTTTGGGCACCATGCTGACGACGGTGAATTCATCGCCGGCAATGGCTTCGGTGAAATACCGCAGCGGCTCGATGGTGACGGTAATCACGGGTTTATCGTCATTCTTCTTGTTCTGTTGGCCTCCTTGCTTGCACGAGAAGAGCAAGGTGGCTATGAGGAGTAAAAAACAAAACTTTTTCATTTACAATTTACTATTTACAATTTACAATTTGGCTGCGCTGTGGCAGGGGGCATCAACTATTCATTATCAACTATTCCTTATCCATTATCACTTCCTCTTTCTTTCCCCTCAGTATCTCCCGTTTCCCTCCGGGAGGACCTGGGAGACGCTCTACCTTGAATCCTACGGCTTGCAGCATGCGGCGTACTACTCCTTTGGCGCAGTAGGTGGTCAGCACGCCATCGGTGCTCATGGCGGCATGGATATTCCGGAAGACTTTTTCCTCCCACATTCCCGGTTGCTTTTCGGGTGCAAAGGCATCGAAGTAGACAACATCGAACGGAGATTTATTAATCATTAACAAACTGTCAATGCTTATTGTTTCGACATCTGCCCGCACTTTTCTCAGTGTGAAATAAGGAGTTATGGCAACTTCTTCTTCCCACGCAGCCCGATGCAGTTCCTCGAACAGAGGATTGTCGCTATATTTTAGCGCATCCACCTCCGGCCATGCAAGCGGATAGAGTTCGATACCGGTATAGTGCACAGGTCTCTTTTCCTTTTCGGCAGTTTCCAGTGTAAGCAGGGCATTCAGCCCGGTGCCGAAACCGATTTCAAGGATATGCGGGCGGGCAGTAGCGGATGCTTTCAGTCCCATGTCGATGAAGATGTGCTGTGATTCTGTACGTGCCCCCTTTACCGAATGATAATGTTCATTCAGTTCCGGTACAAACAGTGTCGCACTTCCGTCTTCCGTCTTCTCTATGATTCGTTGCATCACTTCTGCTTTTGTTGAATGTTTTTATTTAGTTTAATTCTCTGTGATTCAGCGTGTTGTTGCGCCTATATATCCAGCGTGCTGCATCTATACATCCAGCACGTTGCATCTATACATCCAACGCGTTGTATCTATACATCTATTGCTCAAACTCACTACATGTCAATAATTCATCATCGAAATGGCTCCTTGCAGTGCCCACAGCATAGCTATGTAGCGCACCAGTTTCCCTGCAAACATGGACGTGGTGGTCAGCATCAGATTACTGCGCATGAAGCCCAGTGCAATGGCTATGGCCTCTCCCACAAAAGGCAGAAAGGCGAAGAAAGCCATCAGTGCCCCTTTCCCTTGGAGGAAATGCTGCATCCGTTCTATCTTTTCCCTTTTTACCTTGAAATATTTCTCAATCCAGTCTATACGTCCCAGACGTCCCATGTAGTAGCACGTCATGCCTCCCAGCGTATTTCCCAAGGTGGCGGAGAGTACGCACAGTGCCGGGCTCAGACCGACCTTGACCAGTGCTTACCATCACTATTTCGGAACTGAACGGAATGATGCTTCCTGCCAATAGGGCAGAGATGAACAGACCGACATATCCCCAGTCAATTAGCAGCTGTACGAGTGTATCTACAAAAGCGTCCATATGTTGAATCCTAATAGAATGAATAATCCGATAAATGCACAAATGAAGAATATATTGGAACTGCGGCTATTTGTCAGTACAAACAAGTGTCCCGCCAGGATGCTGACACCGATGAGCAGGAAGGACATCAGGTGGACACTCAATACGGTTGCAGTCCGATATAGACAAAGATGCAGAAATTCAGCAGGATGAGGAAGTGTAGATAGCTTCGGGTGCGTATCTTGTCTTCATAGCCGGCAATGAGACAGTGTGCCGCGCTGACGATGAACAGAACAAGGAGATATCCGAGGGTGGCGAGTTCCCACGGCTGATAGTCGAACCGGGTGGGAGCGAAGGTCACCAGCTCGCGGAAGGGCTGGCAGAAGAGTTCCATTTGCCCGTAGTAGAGGGCGTGTCCCAGCAACAGCCAGTAGGGTACGCTCCATCCTACCAAGGAGGCGAAGAAACTTTGGGTTGGAGAGACTGGAAGTTGTAGGCACCTATCCAGAAGATGGGGACAAACAGCATGAGCTGCGGAAAAAGCAGGCTGCCCAGTCCGATGAAGACAAAGGCGTGGAAGAGACTGCCTGTGGGCCGTGCCTGCTGGTAGCTCTTGAAGAGGAAAAACAGTGCCACCAGGAAGGAGGCGGCTGCCAAGTCTCCCGCATACAGCATGTGTAGGCTGGGGCAGACGGATATCAGCAGGAAGTAGACAGAAGTCTGTACCGATGCCCGCATCCGGATGATGGCGAACGTATTGTTGAGCTGTATTAGGAAGTACCCGATGACGGCATACAGAATAAAGCTGAAGAGACGGTTTGCCCAGGTGGGGATGCAGAAGTCGCAGAATGTTTCCCAAAGGGAATATCCGCTTTGCTGTGTCTCCGTCTCGGGCAACAGAACAGCGGTCAGTATCCAGCAGGATACTGAAATCAGGATAGCGGTGGGTAGTGTGAACCGCCCTGCCGTTATCCGGTTCTGGAATCTCTTCGTTCTCATTTATAAGTCAAATCCGATGTCGCGACGGAAATATTTCTTCTCGAAGTTTATCATGTCGGCCACGCGGTAGCTCTTCTGCAAGGCTTCTTCCTTTGTTTCACCATAGGAGCAGACGGCGATGACACGGCCACCGGCAGTTACGGTCTGTCCGTCTTTGGTGGCTGTTCCGGCATGGAAGAGGATGCTGTCCGTTTCGGCAGCCTTCTCGAATCCGGTCATCACCTTGCCCTTTTCGTAGGCTTCCGGGTATCCTCCGCTTACCAGCATGACGCAAGCGGCTGTGCGTGGGTCGAATTCCAGTGTACGCTGGTCGAGGTCGCCCTGGGCAACGCCTTCGAGTAGGTCTACCAGGTCGCTCTTGATACGTAGCATTACACTTTCGGTTTCGGGGTCGCCCATGCGGACGTTGTATTCAATCACCATCGGTTCGCCCTTCACGTTGATAAGTCCCAGGAAGATGAAGCCTTGGTAGCCGATTTCTTCTTCCAGCAGACCGTTTACGGTAGGTTCGATGATGCGGGTGCGTACTTTTTCCATAAATGTTTCGTTGGCAAAAGGTACGGGAGTAACGCTGCCCATACCGCCGGTGTTGAGGCCTTTGTCGCCTTCGCCGATACGCTTGTAATCTTTGGCTACGGGCAATACCTTATAGTGGCGGCCGTCTGTCATCACGAATACGGAACATTCGATGCCGCTGAGGAACTCTTCAATGACTACCGTGGCGCTGGCATCGCCGAACATGCCGTCCAGCATTTCCTTCAGCTCTTTCTGAGCTTCTTCCAGTGTGGGGAGAATCAGCACGCCCTTGCCTGCACACAGTCCGTCGGCCTTCAGTACGTAAGGCGCTTCGAGGGAAGCGAGGAAGTCGAGTCCCTCCTGCAAGTTGTCGGCGGTGATGCTCTTGTAGCGGGCAGTGGGGATGTTGTGGCGCATCATGAAGCCTTTGGCAAATTCCTTGCTACCTTCCAGTGTAGCACCTTTGGCGGTGGGGCCGATGATGTCGATATGGCAGGTGGCAGGGTCTTCCTTGAAGCTGTCGAAGATGCCTTGTACCAACGGGTCTTCGGGACCCACAACAATCATGTCGAATTTCTTTCTCAAGGGCAAAGGCCTTGAGTGTGGGAAAGTCTGTCGCCTTCAGGTTCACATTCTCGCCTGCTTCGCTTGTACCTGCATTGCCGGGCGCAATATATAGTTTCTCTACTTTCGGGCTTTGGGCAATCTTCCATGCCAGAGCGTGTTCGCGGCCACCGGAGCCTAATAATAATACTTTCATGGGTTCATTTACAATTTACAATGTACAATTTGTCTGTGCTGTGGGGCATCAGGTAAGTTGTACAGATTGTTATACTTAATGATTTATTCTCTCTTTTATTCTCTTCTTTCTTCTACCATCTACTCCCTATTTGCACGCCCGCACTGCATAGCAAATTGTACATTGTACATTAAAGATATTCTTCAAAATATCTTGTTATCTTCTCGTGCAGATGCACACGGTCGCGTCCCAGGACGTTGTGCTTGTGCGTGGGATAGATAGACAAATCGGGATAGGTACGGGCATCCACGCACGCCTTCATGAATGAAAGGGTGTGCTGCGGCACGCAGGTGTCGTCGTGGTCGTCGTGTATGATGAGCAGATGTCCTTTCAAGTTACCGGCAAGGTTTTTCAGATTTGTCTGCTTGTAGCCTTCCGGGTTCGCTTGCGGAGTGTCCATATAGCGCTCACCGTACATTATCTCGTAGTATCCCCAGTCGATAACCGGTCCGCCGGCAACGCCTACCTTGAAAATTTCGGGATAGCGCAGCATCAGCGCCGTAGTCATGTGTCCTCCGAAGCTCCAGCCGTGCACTCCGATACGCTCTCCGTCCACATAAGGCTGGCTTTTCAGGAATTCTACGCCCTTCACCTGGTCTTTGCCCTCTTCGATGCCCAGCTGGCGGAAGGTGGCGTTTTCAAACTCCAGTCCACGGTTGCTGCTGCCACGGTTGTCGAGGCTGAACATGATGTAGCCTTTGTTTGCCATGTAGATGTCCCAGCCGCGGGCATCGTTCATCCAGCCGTTCGTTATCATCTGGGCGTGCGGGCCGCCGTATACGTAGACGATGGCGGGATACTTCTTTGCCGGGTCGAAGTCGGCAGGCTTTATCAGGCGGTAGTACAAGTCTGTCTTGCCGTCGGCGGCTTTGATGGTGCCTACTTCTATGCTGGGCATTTCAAAGCCTTCGTATGGGGTTCTTGGCTGTCAGCAGTGTGTGGTTCCCGTTGCTTTTTTTCGGGTTGGTGGACATCAGTTTTATGATACCGGGGGCAAGTGGGCGAAGAGGCATTGTCGATGAGGTAGTTCCCATGAAACCGGAAATTTGTGCCGAGTGCATGCCGGTTGGGTCTCCTATCAAGCTGCGTTTGCCATTCTTCAGGTTGACAGCGTAAAGGTTGCTCTGCAAAGGAGAGATTTCCGTACTCTTGATGATGAGCTCTTTCGTGTTCCGGTTAAAACCTACGATGTCTTGTACAAGCCAGGGGCCGGAGGTGAGTTGCTTCAGCAGTTCCCCTTCCGTATTGTATAGGTACAGATGGTTGAAGCCGTCACGCTGGCTTTGATAGATGAACTTGTGGCTGTCCCATGGCAGGAATAGAATGGGAGATTGCGGCTCCACATATTTGGGATGTCTCTCTTCGATGAGCACTTGTTGCAGCTTTCCGCTTTCAGCATCGTACCGGCACAGTTTGGAGTGGTTTTGGTCTCGGTTTAGCTCTATCAGATAGAGGCTTTTACCATCCGGTGCCCAGGTGATGTTGGTGAAGTAGCGGTCTTTTGGGTCGCCCATGTCCAGGTAGATGGTCTTTTGAGTAGCCGGATTGTAGATACCTACCTTTACCTGATGGCTGAGCATGCCGGCCATGGGGTAGCGTATTTTATCCACCAGTGCTATTCTTGTCGTGATGTCAACCAATGGATAGGGGGTGACCATGCTTTCGTTCATTCGATAAAAGGCCAGCAGGTCCCCGGCAGGATTCCAGAAAGTGCCTTTTGAAATGCCGAATTCATTGCGGTGCACACTTTGTCCGCAGACGATACCTTCCGGTTCGTTGGTGACTTTCAGGGTTTGCCCGTCACCGGTCATCACATAGAGATTATTGCCGATAGTATAAGCCAAATGGCGGCTTACCTCGTTCCAATCCTCATTTGCGGCTTGGGCGGGGCAAGGCTGGCTCCAGATGACTTTTTTCTTCTTCCAGTCGACGAGGGCACGGTACTTGCCGGTGTTCAGCAGCAGGAGTGGGTCTATTTGGACTTGAATACCCAGATTGACGCCTCGGGGTACGTTGACAGCCTTTGCAGCATGAAAGTGACGCAGTTTTCCAAGTCCTTTTTCTTCCAGCAGCGCGTTGGCTTCTTCCAATGTGATGGCAGTGAATTTCTCTCCGGGCTTGGCACCTAATCCTTTGACAGCCCATGTACCTTCTATATTGTCGATGCCAAGTTCCAGACAAGCGGCATCGCCCCACCACTGGTACGATTTGTTTTCCGGTTTGTGGTAGGTCTCACCTCCGGGAATCAGATCTTCCAGGGTCGGCTTTTTCAGTTCTTGTGCCATAGCGTTTGTTGCAAGCAGAGCAGGTACTGTTATCAGCAGTGCAAGAATGCTCTTACTTATTTTCTTTGCATTCATTCTCCTTGTCATTGTTCGTGTTATTCTTCTTCCTTCTTTCCCGCCTCTCTTCTTTTGCTTTCCGGGTAAGACTCACCCAACCTTGTTCTGCGTTCTCCACCGAATTCACGTCTTTCCCTCGGTCTGAACTCCCGTCTTTCCCCATTCTTGAACTCTCTTCTTTCACGCGGACGGAATTCGCGCTTTTCGCCGTCCTTGAATTCTCTTGGTCTGCGTTCGCCGTTGAACTCGCGTCTTTCGCTACCGAATTCACGTCTCTCTCCACTGAATCGGGGACGGAATTCGCGTCTTTCTCCGGGTTTGAACTCTTTCCGTTCCCCAGAAGCCGGACGAAATTCTTTGCGCTCCTTGCTCAACTCCTCGCCTTCGGCACGGAATTCCTTGTACTTTCCATCGAAGATTTCGTACTGGCGGAATTCGCATTCCAGCGCACCATTGAATAAAGGTATCTTGGAGGTGGCTTTTAGCCCGATTTGGTCGAAGCACTACTTCCCGGTAAGAAAGAATCCATGCGGTGTTGCCCGTAAAGGCATGTTTCAGACGCTCGCCAATCATGGAGTAAAGGCCCAGCAGGTCGTTGGTAGAGATACGCTCACCGTAGGGAGGATTGGTGATGATGATGGATTTCTCCGCAGGTTGCTCGAATTGCTGGAAAGGTTGCAGCTTCAATACCACGTCCTTGCTTACGCCGGCAGCCTTTATATTGTGTGTGGCAATTTCGTTTGCCTTCGGGCTGTTGTCGTAACCGTATATCTTATGCGTAAATTCACGTTCCTGGCTGTCGTCATTGTATATCGTGTCGAACAGCTCCTGGTCAAAATCCACCCACTTCTCGAAAGCGAACTCCTTGCGGAATA
>ENA-OQCV01000132-OQCV01000132.1-human-gut-metagenome-genome-assembly--contig:-NODE-132-length-21263-cov-3.147000_pt1 | contig 21263 bp, 26 predicted proteins | sample MGYA00242766_ERZ504592 | MGnify/ENA primary metagenome ERZ504592 (study PRJEB26092, sample SAMD00036315) | human gut metagenome | host: Homo sapiens | study: EMG produced TPA metagenomics assembly of...
ACTTTGTCTTGCCGCGGCCGGCCACCGGGGCGAAACACTGAAATTCGTCCCTGACCGTCTGAAGACACCGAAAATGTGCCGTGCCGCCGTCGATAGCAACAGCTACGCGCTGTATTACGTTCCGGAGGGGTTGAAGACCCCCGAACTGTGCATGACGGCCGTGAAGCGCAACGGTCTGGTGCTGGAGGCCGTCCCCGGGGGAATTGAGGACGCCGCAAATATGCCGTGCGGCGTTGAAAGCGGTGGACAGTGCCGATTACAAGATACTCCCTTACATTCCGTATCCCGATATATGCCTGGAAGGGCTGAAAAAATTCGGGATGTCGTTCGTGGACAAGTTCGAGATTTTCGCCTCCATTGCCCCGGAGGTCATGACCGGGGAACTGGCCCTTCACGGCGTGGGGATGGACGCGTCCTGCCTTTCGCTCGTGCCGGTGGAACTGCGCACGGAGGCAGTCTGCCTGCGTGCCGTCAGCGGGGACGGCATCCTGCTCCATGAAGTGCCGGAGGAATTACGCACGGAACGGGTCTGCGAGGCCGCCGTGTCCTCGAACTACCTGGCACTGGAGTACGTTCCGAAACATCTGAAAACCGACCGTCTGTGCGGGATGGCGCTGGAGCGCGATCCCCTGGCCATCCGCTTTTTCAACCCCGAACAGCTCACGCCGGAGGTCTGCAACCGGGCGTTGGCCCGTACCGACGACCTGCGTGTCCTCCGCTATATCCCCTTCGAGGAGATACACCTGAAAGTGTTGGGGTTCTATTGCACGAATTACGATAAGACCTTCGATTTTTTGGAGAACATGAACCCCTGGTTCCTCACGCCGAGGGTGGCCCGGGAAATTTTCGCCCTGGAGCCGGAGCTGTTCTACAACCTTCCCGATCACGCCAAGAACGAGGAGATGTGCCGCCGGGCCGTCTGGCACGACGGGAGCTACCTGCAATATGTCCCCGAGAAGTGGAAAACGCCGGAGTTGTGCATGGAGGCCATACGGCGCAGTCCCTATGCCATCGCCCACCTGCCCGAGAGCATGAAAAGCCCGGATCTATACATGAGCCTGGTGCGGGAGAACCCGCAAAACCTGAAAGGCATCCCCCGCGAAGCCCGGACACCGGAGATGAGCCGGGAGGCTTTCGAGCGTACCTACGGGAAGGACAAAACCGATTTCTCGGTTATCAGCGCGTTGAGCGACCCCGCCCTGGTCTTGCAGGTGTTCCGCGAGCAGGACGACCCGCAGCAGATACACCGGTTGATGAGTGTCCTGCACCTGAACCGCCGGCTTGTAACGGAGGAGGTGGCGTTGGAGGCCGTTCGCAAGGATGCGGGGGTGCTGTACGACATTCCCCAGACGGCCATCACGCCGCTCGTGGCCGATACGGCCGTGCGGGGCGACCCGAGGATGATCCAGTGGGTTCCGAGGGAGCTTCGCACGGCGGATCTGTGCCTCTATGCCGAGGCCGCCCATCCCGAGTTGCGGGTTTACGTTCCCGACGAGATAGCAAAGGGACGTAATATCTATTCGTTCCACCGTCAGGTGGACGCGAAATTGCGGCAGCCGCTCGAATACGAACAATACAAGACCCTCTACTCGGGCGGCGCGGTGCGTGTGAACAACGTGTGGACGTCGGTTGCGGGTGAGATTGACTGCTGCGAGGTGCGTTACGACCGTAAGACGGAGAAACTCAAACTGCGGATCGTCGAACCGCCCAGGGTAGAAGAAGGCGCAGCCGAAGGTCGCGCCCCGCAAACCCGCCCGGGGGCCGAAATTGTAGGACGGCGGTAGTTCTTGGCAGGAAGGTTGTAAAATCGCGACGTGTTGTCGCCGATACCCGGATGAAATCGTTATATTTGCAATCGAATCCTCCGGCGGCGTGCCGCCGGGCGATTTACATACGGAAGGAACACATTATGGTGGGGCATTGAAAACAGCCAAATTTTAATCCGCTCGCAAAATAATGGGTAGTTCTCTTCTTCATCGTCGTGTCTATATGCGTCAAGCGTATGCGATAGCGGCGTGGGGAGAAATTATCTATCGAGTGGATGGGTGCTTGGCTGTACCTCAATGCCGGTAATTTAACGTATTCTCACGCCCTTTTTCGTATGGTATTTGTCTGAACCTAAGAAAAGCGATATGGAAACGAAATCGACAAATGAGGTAAAGGGTGATTACGACCGGGTATCGGCGAGTGAATGCCTGGGGTCGCTAATCGAGTTGCACGGGATTGTCATGGAAGACGATCTGTTCGTCATTCCCGATGCGGATGGCACGGCAGTATTATACAATGACGGGAAGATACGTTTTGACGAGATCGCCGACATCGAGGTCGGCTCGGTGTTTGTGGGCATCCTGCTCCGCAACGGCTATCTGTTCTACCTTTCCCGTACCGAACCGCTCAAGACGTGCATATACACGCATGGCGGGTGGGGTTCAATCTCTGAAATTTCTCCCCGTGGCATTGCCGGACATATCGGGCGTGAACTGCACGGGAAGCTGGGCGACCATACGGCGGTCGATTGACGGGAAACAAAAAAATCGGACGGTTGTTTGAAGTGCACCCCAAATATTGGACGGATTAGTATTTGTTTAGATGGCATGAGTTCGGTATTGTACCGGGCTCATGTTGTTTAAGTATTTCTTTATCCGCTTGTTATTGTAGTAGTCGATATATTCTTCCAATTCTTTTCGGAAATGGTCTATGGATGAGAATTTTTGCAAATATAATAATTCGGACTTCAATAATCCAAAGAAACTTTCCATAGCAGCGTTATCCAGACAGTTACCCTTGCGCGACATGCTCTGTGTAATACCTTTCTGTCTTAAACGGAGCTGATACTGCTTCATCTGATACTGCCAGCCCTGGTCGGAATGCAAGACAATACCCGGAGAATCCGGTATTCTGGCAAACGCATCGTCCAGCATCTTCATGATCTGCATAAAGTTAGGGCGTTCAGCTATTTTATAGCTAATAATCTCCCGGTTATATAAGTCCATAATCGGCGATAGATATAACTTTACGCCGCAAACCGAAAATTCCGTAAGGTCAGTAACCCACTTCTGATTCGGTTTTTCGGCTGCAAAGTCGCGTTGCAGAAGATTGGGCGCTATCCGTCCGATCTGTCCTTTGTATGAACAGTATTTACGGAGCCTGACCTGACTTTTTATCCCGCAAATATTCATCAGCTTAAGTACGGTTTTGTGATTTATCGCATATCCGATCTTATTCATTTCAACGGTAATGCGCCGATAACCATAACGCCCCTTATGTTCGTGATATAACCTTATAATACTCTCTTTTTCGCGAGCATATTTATCGGGTTGTTTTGATTTTCTGAAGTGATAATAAAATGTGCTTCGCGCCATCCCTGCGGCTTTGAGCAATACTGAAAGCCGGCACTGCGGCCTTAGTCCTTCGATGGCTTGGGCTCTTTCCCGCTCTCGCGGACAATGCGCTCCTCGACTAAGGCCTGCAATTTTTTTAAGTAAGCATTCTCGGCACGAAGATACTCCAGTTCCTTAAGCAACTCTTCGTGCGGAGTCGTTTTGAGTTTGACTTTTTTAGTCTTCGATTTACTCATGGCCGGCCTCCTTCTTTGCGGTTTACGCCGCAGGCCTTCAGCACCTTGGTTTTGATAGAGCCGCTCCCATTGACGAATAACAAAAGGGCCCGGAATGCCGAAATGCACTGCTGTCTCCAGCAAAGATAGATGATTTTGGTGCATATGCTTCAAAAACTGACAACTTAAATTCTGCACTGTAGCTACCGTGGCGCAGCTTAAGGCCGGCAAGGCCATGGCGCTCGAATAATGTTACCCACAAGTGAACTTGCGAGCGGCCACAGCCCAAGTGACATCCGGCTTCCCTAACCGAAAGTCCGCCTTCGAGTACCAGTTTTACGGCCTTTAAACGAATCTCATAATTATATTTCATAAAAAACAGCCCCAAAAGTGTCCAACCTTTTGGGGTGCAGTACAGTTATCGTCCGACTTTTTTTCGCGTCGTATTTTCACGGCCGTTGCCTGCCGTGTTCCCGTTTCCGCCTTTGCAGGGCGAGCAGTTGCCGCAACATGTAGGCATGGTTTTCCCCCACGGTATGCCCCGAGGGCATCAGGTAGGGACTTGCGAGGCACTCCCGGCATTGGCGTACCGCCTCTTTTAAGTCGGTAACGGTTATTTCCGCTCCCGTGATGTCTTTAATCTTTGTTTCCATTCTTGTCCTGTTTTTTTGGTTCGTACCAACTGTCCCGGTAATTTTCTCCCACGAGCGAGAAAATTCCGCTCATGCCGCTTTCAGCGGCGAAATTTTTGGCTTCCCATATACCGGAAAACTCTCCCAGCAGCCGGTAGCCGATGAATAATTTGTACTTGCGCATGATTTTATCGTTTTTCCAGGTTGATAATCGGTGTGTTCTTTTGCAGCCATTCCTTCACGCTGTCCATGTTGTATTCGGATGTGATAACCGCCGTTCGGTCGTCGATTTCGGTGAAGCGCGTAGTTTCATACCCGTCGATCCACTGCTTCAGCGTGGCAACGCCCCACACCTGCGGGTCGTCGAACATGGTGTCGAGCCGCCCGATACCCTCGCCGAAGGTTACGAGCAGCGTTTCATAGGAGATTTCCTTGTTTACTTCATTCGTTTTCATATTCTCGCTTTTACGGGCGGCTTTTGCCGCCCCGAAATTTTTTAATCAGACAAGTTCCACTTTAACCCTGCTCATGTTCGCCCAGAACACGCCGTTGCAGTAGTAGGCGTAGCCGTTATGCCAGTTGCTCCTGCGGCGTATCACGTCCTGCTCGGGTGGTTGTATCTCGATACTCGTGGTGTAGATGTTGTGTCCCACGGTAATGACGAGGTTGCACCTTCTCCATATCTCGGAATGGGTTTTGAACCCGTTTTTCCCCTCGACGAGTGCAAGGGCCGTCTTGACTGCTTCCCGAACTTCCCAATCCCACTCCCCGAAGGGTTTGAGCGGGCGTGCCATGTAGCTTTTATAGATGATTTTCATTGTTATATTTTTTTTTGGTAGGGCGGCTTTCGCCGCCCCGATTTTATAATTCGACAATCCTTTCCACTCTGCCGTACAACATGGAGCGTATGCTCGTCTTGTCCACGCCCTTGTATTCCGTGTAATGCCCGTACTGCTTTACCACGAATGTTTTCAGTACATCGACAAAGTTGAAACGATACCCTAAAAGCGGAATGGAGTCCTTGAAATAGGTGTTATGGTTTACCTCACGGGTAATCCAGTCTTTCTCCTCACGGGTGAGCGTTCCCCCGTCATTGAGCCGTTTGCGTAATATGTACGCTTTTGAGCCTGCAAGGCTTTCGAGTGCGGGAACGTCCCACGACACGAATTTATATGCTATTTGGTTCATTCTATTTTGTTTTTGCGGGCGGCTTTCGCCGCCCCGATTTTTATGCTGTCATTCGTTTCCGTATAAGGGACATGTTCCCCTTCATCAGTTTCAGTATTTGCCCGTGGTATGGGGTATTCTTGTTACACACGCCACGGCTCTGCACGACCTCCATGCGTTTTAGGGACACCTCTATCGTTTCGATACGTTTGCCGTCGATTGTGGCCGAGAGTATGAGCGAGTCGGCTTTCAGATAGTATTCGTTGGTAAACACGCAGTGGTGCATGGCCTCGCCCTCCTGCCGTATGGCTTCAACGCTGTCCAATACCTTGATGCAGATTTCCCCGTCGGAAAACTCCACGCCGAAAAACCGCCCTTTGGCTTCGACAAACGAGGCTTCCTGTTCCAACGCCTTGCGCCGTTCCTCCTGCCGCCGTTCCATTTGCATGTGCCGCCGATTTTTTTGCCATGTAGAGGTCATGCGCTGCGGGCAGGTCTGCGGGACACACGAAATGGGCGTTATGCAGGTCTTTCCCGAAAAATCGCAGCAGGTCGATGTAGTCGCACCATTCCGTCGGTTTCCCGATAGCGTACCCGTTACGGATGGCGATACGGATGGCCGGCCAATAGTCTGCGATATTGCGGGAGGAACGGGCGAAAAATCGCACGAGTGCCGTTTGTCCCGCTTTAAGCAGCGTTTCGGCCTTGTTCTCCGAGAGCAGCAGGTGGATAAGGTCGAAAGGGGTTACATCGGGGAGTTGTTTGCCGTAACCGCTTCGGCGCAGTTCGGGGATAAGCCGTTGCCGGGGATAGATGCGTGTGGGCGTGATGTTGTATTTCCCGTCGTTCTCCGCCCGCAGTTCCAATGCGCTCGACCAACTCCACCCGTGAACGAAGAAGCCCATCGGGCGCAGCCGTGCGAAGGTTGCGGAGCGTCCGTCGGGGGCAATCCACCGCTGTACGGCTTCGATATGGGTGTAAACGGGCGTCTGTCCCACTTTCGCCCAACACTCGATATAGACGAAGCGCAGGACTTGAAAACCCTTGCAGCGGGTTACGATACACAAATACTCGTAATCGTTGAACTTGCGGCGCAGGGTGGTTTCCACTTTCAGCGTGGTGTGGCAGTGCGGACACTCGCACCCTAACAGATTGTCCGTGAGTTCTCCGTTTTCGCTCTGCCACGTGTGGCCGCACTCGGTGCAGGTGATAAGTCCTTTCGGCGTGCGACGTCCGATATGCTCGATGCAGTTCTTGTACCCCCATTCGATTTGTGCGGGGGTAAGCGGCGGCAGGTGTTTGCTTGCCGCCACGACGTTCTGTGGAATTTTGTCTCGGTTTCATAACTAAAATAGACTGGGCATTAGTTTGTTATCTTCGATTTTCTTGGGTTTGGACTTGGCTTTCGCCAACTTGGCGTAGGCTTCGCTCTCGGCCTTCCGTATGGCGTTCCGCCGTGCCTCGGCTTTTTCCTCCTCGGTCAGTTCGACGGTGTGATTGACCACTACCTTGCAACTGACGGGTTTGCCGATGTCGATGTCCTCCTCGTCGTAATAGTGGAGTGCCATAGAGTATATTTCCTCGTCGGCAAACCCGTTGCAACCGCTCTGCCGTACTTGGTTGATGATGAAAGTGCAGCAATCGTCAATGTTCTTTTTCGGGTTGGCGTATCGGGGTGCGAAAAGTTCGTCCTCCCGTGCCCGTGCGTCGAGATAGTTCTGTATCGTCAGTTTGAAATAATCTGTTCCTTGTGCCATGATTTTTTCGGTATTGTGGGGCGGCGAGCCGCCCCGTGTTCAACATTTATTCGTCCTTTCCGAGAAGCCGTCGCACCTCGTCCTCTTTGGTCTTTTGGGAAAATCCATCCCGCTCTCTTCTGCCCGTCATGCGTCAGCCGTGCGTTGAAGCGTCCCCCGAGTGCGTGAAGGGCGTCCTTGACGGGCTTGGTGTCCCCGAATACGGCTATCGCCTTCTCGGAATAGTCCACGATGATAAACCCGCCTTGCACGCTCGTTTCAGTGCGTTCCGCCCGTTTTTCGTCTTTCGGCTCGGGCAGACATATATTCTCCTCGTTTCCTGCGATATATGCCAGCCTGTCAATGTACCCTTCACGGGTGTAGTGGGCCAGTTTGCAGACACTCCACCCGTATTTCGGACTTTTGCCGAGCGTGAAAACGGGATAGCGGTGTTCGTTCTTGGGGTCGTATTCGGAGAGGTGCGCCGTTTGCGGGAAATTGGCCGCCGCCTTTCTCAACTCCCCGAAGCCGTTGCGGGAGGTGGCCGAAAAGCCGAGAATGACGGTACGCACGCTTCGGGTGGTCGAACACTCGTAAGAGGGGTCAGTGTATTCCGTTTCGTTGAGTTCGGCGATGATTACGCCCTGCACCCCTTCGGGCATGATGCGGCGTAACCTCTGCGCCCCTATTTCCGCTATGCGGTCATGCTCGGCTTTCTCTTTGGCGGCGGCGATGGCCTGCGCCGTGGCTTGCTCTTCCGCCTGCCCCACGAGCAAAGCCACCTCGAAAGCGTCCATGAACTCGGGGTTCACGTCGTCGTAGTACCTGCCGATACCGAATGTTTGCGAGAGGGGTCGCAGAATGTCCGTTTGGCTGATTTCCTTTGTTTCGGTATCGACCATGTGGTACACGTAGCCACGGGCGGTGTGTTCCACCTTGTAAACGACGTAACGCTTTCTGCTCGCACCCGCACCGATACCGATGATAACCTGGTTTTCCTTGACTACCTGCACCTGCGTGTCCGTGGTAGTCGCTCCGAATAATGAAATGTACTTTGTCATACCTGTAATAATTTAGAAGATGTGAGTGAATAGGAAATAGAAAAAGCCGATTAGAGCCACGAGAGAAACAAGGCAGGAGAAAATGCCCCGCAGGATGTCATAACAGAACGTGAAGCCCAAAACGACCCAAATAAAGTCGATACCCCACACGTGGAAGCCCAAAGCCACCGCCCCGACCTTTACCGCCAACCCGACCTTTGCCTTTATGCCAAGTGGAAGGTTGGAGGATTTCTGTTTCCATTTATTTTTTCTCTTCGTTTCTCATAACCTTTGACTTTTTTTTTATGCCGTAGCGGAGCCGGTATGGATGGAATCTGTTTCGGTAGCATCAAAAGGTGTCGGGGATAGCTGCTGCAAGATTTTGTCGGAAAATACGCTCGCCCGCAGGGAAAGAGGAAGATTTTGCGGCAAACCGCCCCGCGGCCCGATCTTGCAGCAGCGTGAGCCCCGTAACTACCTTTGCTACTGACAACAGATTTCCATACCGCGCTCCGCGGCATGAAAAAAAGAGAGGAAAAGGTTATGGGAGAGAAACGGGGAGAAAACGATATGCCGTGAACGCTCGCGAAAGTCGGTTCACGGCTCACCCTGCATGGAATGATAAATCGCCCGCGAACATTTCCTTTCACGGGCGATTGGCGTATCGGAGCGTGCCGATCCCGTATCGGCGGAGGATCGTTTCCGCCGGACGTGGCGCCACTCGCTGCCACTTTGAAGACGGATACGTCCATATGCCACTGGCTGATAACAAGATACTGTCCATTTGTGTACTTTTGGGCATCCGGGAAACAAAAAATGAAACAGAACATGGAAATAATAAGTATGGACGTGAAGGCTTTCGACGCGCTGGCAGGGCACGTGGAAGCCATTGAAAGAAAAGCCGAGGCGTTATGCCGCAGGCAGGAGGACGTGAGTTTGAAAAAATGGCTGGACAACCAGGATGTCTGTGACGTGCTGGGGATATCGAAACGTACCCTGCAAACCTACCGGGAGAAAGGGTTGCTGCCTTTCAGCCGCATCCGTCACAAAATCTTCTACAAACCGGAAGATGTCGGGAAACTGCTGCAATCGTCGCACTATCCTAATACCGCCGCGTTATGAGCCATTATTTCATCGACAAGCACGATCCGCGTGTGGCGGATCTCTTCCGGCGTTTGGAAAAGGCCGGCAAGGCACTGGATAAACTGGAATCCTCCGGAGGCCGGACACTCAAGGGAGAGCGGTTCGTCACCGACGAGGAATTGTCCCGGCTGCTGAAAATCAGCAGGCGTACATTGCAGGAATACCGCACGGCGCGGATCATTCCCTATTATTTGATTCAGGGCAAGGTACTATACATGGAATCCGAGATACAGAAACTCCTGGAAGATTCCCGGAAGAAATGTATCGGGGGACAGGAATGGGTATAAAAGAAGAACGGCCAAAACGTTGGCCGTTCTTCTTTTTCAATTCAATATCGTGTTCATGCCGGGGAGCTGCCAGACGACAGCGGTCGTCGTGGCCCTTCGGACAAGCCACCGTCGGAAGGCTTCTGCATTCCCGGATTTTAAGCGGAAAGCCAGCGCGGCGATCATTTCGAGCGAATACAGCTCGACAATACCGCCGTCACGGTTGCGCTCCCGGCGGTAAACCCGCTCCTCACGGAGTATGCCGCTTTTGAGTATGAAGCGGATGTTGCTCCCCACGGCAGGAACGAAGACTCCGAACAGGTCGGCAATCTGGTGGCGCGTGAGCCATACACGGTTCTCCGGCGTGTGGATTTCCACCCGCCCGTTTTCAATGCTGATAGGTTCTCTTGTCGTCATAGTCATACAAATTTATCAATTTTTGTTATACTGTTCAACCGTTTACCGTTATAATATCTGCCGTTTCCGGTTCGTCCTCCTCGTAGAGATTTATTTTCCGGCCTTTGGTCTGTTCTTTCAGACGTTTCATGTCCTCGTCCACCTTGCGGTCGGTCACTTGTAGGCTCGGTAAACAACGCCTTTCCGCTTTACAGCGGTAGGTTTTCGTTTATCTGCCCCCGAACCGTACTTACACGTCTCCATGTATACGGCTCTCCATCTGTAACATCATTTTACTTATCACAGCTCTGGATTTTTGCGTTACACTCCGCACATACGACCAAAGTCTTTCTGTGCATATAGAGCATTTTGCGTTCCCAGTCTTTTTTACCTTTTAACTCTTTGAGTGTGCGGACATGGTGCATTACCACTTCTCCGTGCTTGCCACATAGTTCGCACGTTTTTGTTGTAAGCCTTTCTATCAGACTCAACGATGGCGTTTTGAACATGTACGGCAGATTGTCACTTGGGGCTGTTTCACAATCTGTTTTGCGGGCATATCCCTCATTATAGAATACCCTGTACTTGGTTTCTCCTCCCTTGTTTACAAAAAGGCACTGCAAAGAGATTGTCCTTGCGGTATGTTTCAATGACTTTTCTCACTGACATATTCAGCTTTTGAGCAAGAGTTTTGTACATGGAGAACTTCATAATACAGCCGAAAGAGCGTCCCAAAGCCGATGCATTGTTTGCTATTGAGTAATAGTTGTAGAACCCTCGTATTTCGGTATTAAACTGAGATACAATCTCGTGCGCTTCATTGTCAATCATATAAGTCCTGCCTTTTGACACCCATGTTTCCTTGCCGCGTTTGGTGACAACTTTCATGGCTTCGAGGCTGAGCAGTTTATTCTTGATTACTTCTCTTGAAACGTGCAATATCACATTCCCGTTGAAGTATCTGCGCACTGTTCCGTTACTGTTTCTCTTTGTGGCATAGTCTTTACGGACATATATTTCGTAACCCAAAAATTTTGCGCTGTCTTGTGCATTTGTAATCAAAGTCTTTTCCTGTGACATCTCCAGCCTTAACTTTTCCTGCATAAACTTAGTGATGTCAGCTTTGATTTTCTCGCATTCGTTTTTCGTTCCGATAACTCCGATAAGGAAATCATCGGCATAGCGCACATATTTCAGCCTGCGAAAGTTTACATCCATATCATTGCCACTTGGCATTGTAAGTATCAGCTTCTGCTTTTCATGCAGTTCTTCTACCATCCTTGTTCTTACGTTTACATCCTCTACTTCATTTATCCTACGTTTTAGGTAGTGTACTCTGCTGTTGAGTTTGCATATGTCCTTGTTACGACTTCTCATTGTCCCTTTATTGAATTTGTTGGCATATTCATCCATGTACTTATCGAACTTGTCAAGGTATATGTTTGCCAAAATAGGGCTTATGATACCACCTTGCGGTGTCCCTGAATAAGTCTTGTTGAATTGCCACTCTTCCATGTACCCTGCATTGAGGAATTTCCGTATCAGACGAAGAAATCTGTCGTCTGCTATTCTGCCTTTCATTATTTCTATCAGCACATCATGGTCTATGTTGTCAAAGAAGCCTTTTATATCTCCCTCGATGAACCATTTTGCACCATTGAAATTGTTTTGTAGACTTTTCAGTGCCGTGTGGCAGCTTCGGTTTGGTCTGAAACCGTGCGATGTCCACTCAAAGTGTCCCTCATATATGGCTTCAAGCACCATTCTTACTACCTCTTGAACCAATTTGTCTTCAAAAGACGGTATTCCTAACGGACGCATCTTCCCATTCTTTTTCGGAATGTAAATTCTCTTTGCAGGATTGGGACTATAAGTCTCGTCCTTTATGCTCTCTATGAGTTTGTTTATCCTATCAATGCTCATTTCATCCTCTGTTTTGCCATCTGTGCCGGGTGTCATGTTTCCCGGCTTCGCATACATACGTTGGTAGGCGACAAAGAACATCTGTTCATTGAATAGAATACGGTAGAGCCTTTCGTATTTATACGCGGGCTCGTTGCTGTGTCCAGCTAAAATGTTTAATACTTGCTCTGGATTTCTCATACGTCTCTCACGTTTTCCGTTGTTTGTATTAAAGTTACAGACTACTTCCCTTCGCCATGTACAAGGCTTTCCCCTGCTCGGACTACTACGGAAGTTCCGTTACCATATCGGATATTCAAAAGCTTTCTTTATAGCTGTTTATTCCAGCGTTCCGACTTAGGTAATCCCCAGTTAGTTCTCTTAATAACTATTAGCACGACATACTGTCGGATGCGACTTTCGTTCTTGTCCGCTTATTGCGGCTGTGTCATAGTCGGTTCTTTATGCTCTGCACTAACGCACAAAATAGGCAGAGTACTATGAAACAACGTATGTATAATAGTCTTCCGTTGTTGCAAGATTTGGTACCACTGAACTATCGTTCAACCAATCAAGGCTTCATCCTTATGTATGCCTTTTCGTCTTGCCCCTCAGTCGCCACTTGACTATTAGTGGACTTGGAGCTTTAATCAGTATGCTACACTCCCCATCGGGTTTCCCCTTTGGATAAACTGATTGACGATAGGATTATATCGAACCCAATCCTAACTTCTTGCTAAAGAAGTATTTATTAAGCGACCATTCTGGGCGCACTGGCGTAAATCTGCGTGGTGGAAATGCTCTTGTGTCCCATCATGCGGCTGACAGTTTCGATAGGCACACCCAGCGAGAGCGTGATATGTGTCCCGAAATTGTGCCTCGCCTTGTGAAAGGTCATGTCGAAGCCGTATGTCCGTCCCAGTTCTCTGGTGAGCTTGATGAGATACCCCCGGCAATAGAGGTTGAAAATCCTGTCGCTTTTACGCTCGTGGCGGTATTTCTCGATGATCTGCAACGGCACGTTCAGCAGGCGGATGGCCGAGGGCGTTTCGGTCTTCTGGCGCCGGATGTGTATCCAGTACGTTCCGTCGTCCGACTGCGTGATGTCTTTTTTCCGGACAAGTCGTTTCAGGTCGGCGTAGGACAACCCCGTGAAGGTAGCGAAGAGAAACCAGTCCCGCACCCGCTGGAGGTTGGGTTTATCGACGGGAGTTTCCATCAGTTTTTTGAGGTCTTCGAGTTTCAAATGGCGGCTCTTGCGCCGGGGCAGTTCCGGGTGCAGCTTCCCGTAAGGGTCGCGCCGGAGTGTACCCTGACTGACAGCCCGCTTGGTCATTTTCTTCAACCGGTAAAGATGCTCGTGTACTGTCTTGGGTTTCATTTCACGATCTGTACGCAGGAATATTTCAAAATCATCGTAGAACTCCCGGTCAAGGCTCCGCAACGCTACATCCTCCTTTTCCTTCCTTTTTTTCACGAAGGAGGCTAAAATATTATAGGAGTTCTCGTAACTTTCATAGGTTTCTTCCTTGCGATCCACGCCGACACGCTTGCGGAACTCCTCGTTATGCTCGCGGAACAAGGCAAGGAGGGTGAACGGTTTCTGCCCGATTCCTTCCACGGCGTTTTTGACCAGCTCGGCCGTCACGAAACCGAGGCTTTTACGAATATGGCGGTAATGTCCGGTGATTTTTTCGGTCAGTTTCTCTATTGCCAGGTTTACCGTTCGGGCGTTCTCGCTTCGTCCGTTCGCCCTTTTGGTTTCCGGATTCCAGAGCGATGGATCGACAAACGCGTTGATATTGATCGGGGCCGACTTGGCATCGATGCTTACCTTGCATAACAATTTACATGTTCCGTCCTTGCGGACTTTCGTGCGGTTGATGTAGAACAGCAGGGAGAACGTGCTGCGACGTTTTATCTCTTTATTATTCGGTTCCATAATCGTTGTGAATTTGATTGTCAATGATAGATTAAATAGCTACGGAGAAGCGGCCGGCAATCTTTTCCTCTAAAGACCGGGTATCCATGTCGATCTTGTCATCGGTCACTTTGGCGTAAATCTGCGTTGTGGAAATGCGGCTATGCCCCAGCATTTTACTGACGGTTTCAAGCGGGACACCATGCGAAAGCGTGATCTCGGTGGCGTAGGTATGGCGTGCCGAATGAAAGACGAGCTTCCGTTCAATTCCGCAAATGGCGGCAATACGTTTCAGCGTCCGGTTGAGTTCGTTGTTGCTGTACATCGGCAGCAGTTTTCCTTCCGGGGCCATATCCCGGTACTTGTCGAGGATGAGCAACGGTATGTCGAGCAACGGCACTTCATAGTCGATTTTCGTCTTCTTGCGGGCGGTCTTGATCCATACCTCACCGTCCTCGGCCACTTCCAGATCCTCCGTCGTCAGGCGGCACATGTCCCCGTAAGGGATACCCGTGTAGCAGGAGAAGAGGAACAGGTCGCGGATATGGTAGAGTTTCGGGTCGTGCAGGGGTGTGGTCATCAGCCGTTGTAACTCTGCGGCGGTAAGGTATTTCTGTTCCCGCTCGGGATGTTCGGCTTCATACCCCGCGAACGGGTCGGCAGTGATAATCCCTTCCGCGATGGCTTCCCCGACAATCGTGTTCAACCGTGTGACAAGCAACACGATAGTTCCCAGGGCAAAGCGGCGCTCCGTGCGTAGGTAGAGGTCATAGTTGTCGATGAATGAACGGTTCAGGGCCGTGAAAGGAACATCCGACAACTTGTATTTCTCCTGGATGAAAGCAGCCACACAGTTACAAGCATAGCGGTAAGATTGTGCTGTTCCCTTTTCCCGGTTCACGCCGACACGTTTTTTCGAAATGTTCGATGAACGTCCGGAAATAACCCAACAGGGTTTCCTGCCCGAAAGCCGTCCCCAACAACAGATTCCTTATTTCTTCAGCCGTTACATTCTCACGGGTGGCTGACAGTTCGTCATAAATGGAAATGGCTGAAGCTCGCAAATCGTCCAGTTGCCGGTTGATTTCCCGCGCGGCGTTACTTTTACCCGTGGCACGTCCGGATGCCCACAGTGCAGCGGGTACGGACATTTTCGCACTAAAAGCCGCTTCTGAAAATTTGCCGACAACAAGTTTCGCCATGACCGGGCAATGTCCCTCGTCATTCATTTCGCTCTTTTTGAGGTAGAACGTAACCGTTACATCCGTCTGTTTCATAACTCTATTTTTTTATGTTGCAAAATTACTTGATATAGAGTTATTTACAGTTATGAAAATTATAGCGGAACAAAGAATAAAACCCCGGATGCCGGTAACATAACCTGTATTTCCATGAAAAACGGAAAAAAAGCGGTTATCTTTACGGGCAAAATATAGGGTTCTTTGCATGGTGAACGGTAAAACCGCAGGTGGTTAAGCGTTATTTTGCCGGATTATCCGGGGCTAAAAAAATGGCAACGGATAAGTAGCAAATCTTTCTCTTAACCTTTCATTATCCTGCATTTTAGCGATTTGGAAAGGTATAGAAGAATTTGGCTTAACTCTCCTCAATACCAAACACTTACTTTATTTATCCAAATTTTGCCGTTTTTTTGCGAGTTCTTTGTATCTTTGGCGACTATAAAACCATATCGGATGAAAGATTTTGCTGCCATTGATTTTGAAACGGCCAACGAACAGCGTACCAGCGTTTGTAGTGTAGGAGTGGTTATCGTACGTGATGGAGAGATTGTGGACCATTATTATAGCCTCATCCGTCCCGAACCGGAGTATTACACTTATTGGAATACCCGCGTGCATGGTCTGACGTTGGCAGATACCCAGGATGCTCCTATCTTTCCCGTTGTGTGGCAGGAAATAGCTCCACGCATTGAAGGCTTGCCATTGGTAGCGCACAACAAGGCCTTTGATGAAAGCTGCCTGAAAGCTGTTTTCCGTACTTACTGCATGGATTATCCGGATTATGAGTTTTATTGTACTTTGCAGGCATCACGTCGTGCTATAAAGGGATTGCCTAACTATCAGTTGCATACAGTGGCTGTTTGCTGTGGCTATCAGTTGGAACATCATCATCATGCGTTGGCTGATGCTGAGGCTTGTGCATGGATAGCGAAACAGGTCATATAAATAAACAGAGGAGACTTGTCATGAAGCCTCCTCTGTGGAATTGTTTGTTTCCTTGATAAAACTCTATCAGTTTATCCTAATGGATTTTCACCTTGGTCACCATCATTGCCGCCGCCTCCGCTTTCGTTTCCTCCGGGATTTTCTTCATTGTCCGGCACGATTTCAGAGCCGGTTACCAATCGTGTGATACCCGATTGTTTCATCATGTTCTTCAAACGTTGTCCCGGCACGAAAATCAGTTTCTGGCGGTAAACGACATCAGCCGTTACAGACTTTGCATCCTCCTGGCTTTTGCCGTTCAATCCCGGTCGGAGGCTTCCGAAGTCTCCCAGCCGTACGGTTGCACCGATGCTGGCATAGGTGCAGAGTGCGTCAATCATACCGTCCAATACGGCTTTTACGATACCTCTTGGCACCATCCCTTGACTGGTCACCTGGTCGCATAATCTATCAAAATCAATATTTGCTACGGAATAAGAAGCAGCTACATACTTCTCGGTTTTGGTACCAATGCCTACCATTCTCTTTTTTACTACATAACGAAATGCCATAATGTTTTTTGTTTTTAATGGTTGTTACTTGCGGTTTCGTTCACTCGTCAGTTAGCGAGACCTATTTCTTTGTGACCACGGTGCGAAGTTACAACACTTAAAAACGGCATGGTGCTTTAACGGGACTGAACGACTTTTTTTCAACGTTGTATTTAGCCATTTGACGACATGGAAAGTCCTATGCTATAACCTATTGCCTATATTTAAAAAAATTGAGTGATTACATAAAATAATAATTTTGTGATTCTCCATCTGTAATCAAGTACAATCCATTGTCTGTAAACTTGATGACTTTGGGCTTGAATGTGAGTTTCTTCAATGCCTCTGCAAATTGGATGGAATGTTTTTGTAATATACTCCTGTTTTTGTCAGCAAGCTATTCATCCGTAATTGGTAATATAGGTCATAGTAAACCTCTTTCGTATAGTTCTTCGGCTTTCAGTATGAAATTTTTGATGGTTTCATTTGAATAGCTGTAATGCTTGTCCGTGATAACTACCCATTCTCCTCTATCATTGAAGCAGGCCGAAAGAATATTGTCGTCTCTTAAATCTCTGTACGATATTGTTCCAGTTTTTTCGAGGAATGCATCCGGATAACCAAGAGTCCAATACCTGAACCGCCTAAGATAATTACATAGTTGCCATTTTCAGTGATGTTGATGTCTGTTATTTCAGCATTGCTGCTGTTGGCTTCTTCTATACGTTTTTTTAAGCTTGCTGGGAGTACTGCCGGTGTAGGCATATCCACTATTCCCATACACTCCTACTCCTGCTCCATACATAGTGATTGCTCCGGTACGGCATTTCCCCCATTTGTTGATGGCTTCTGTGATGTATGACATGTATGAGCTGGTCGGTAAATTTATATAGCGAACAGTACCGCTATAGGAAAATGGTTTTGAAACGGTTCTGGTTCTGGCTGGAAGAACCGGTTCCGCTTTTTCTTTACAGATATAAGAAGTACCGGCTATCAATTCATTTCCAATCCATTTTCCTGACTGAATGGTGTGTGCCGTAATATCAAAGTAAGCGCCGTATCCATTTCTTTCACCATCCTTCCAAGGGCCGAACCACATATTCCCATTTTCCCAGATATGAATGCCGTATCCGTGGCGTTGTCCATTATAGGTTTCTCCCCAATATTTATTCCCGTTTGTGTAGTTTGTCCGTTCAAATATTTGTCCGGGATATTCTTTGGCTTCTATTTCATAACTGTAGGGGCGGAGCAGCATATACGGTTTTCCGGTGTTTCGGTTGTATTCTACACCATTTTCAGAGCCATTTTTAACTATTATGTCATCTTCTTGAATATAGATGAATAAAGTGAATTCTGAGTTTTTAGTAAAGCCAATTTTAATATTATCTTCTTTGAATTCTACCCTGAATCCATTTATTTCATCATTTTGGGTTTGTCCTAGAGAAGCCTCCCCTCCTATTGTTTTTCCCCACTCTACCGTGCTATTGCGAACAGATTCATGCATGCTTTTCTGTTCACTTTCCGAAGGTGCAGTGTAGAATGGTTTTATAGTCCGGTATCATTTTGAGGAGAGTATTCTGTCCGTTGAATCCCGCTTCTTCCAATCTTTCTATGGCAGCTTCTGCTATAGACTTCTGGAGTTCTCCAATGTCTTTGTTGAGAGCAGCCTTTTTGTACCAATATAACGCTGAATTCCCATCTTTTCTCAAGATGTTGTCTATGCCGTATTCATAAGAGATTGCAAGCGAAATCTGTCCGCTTGCATTCCCGTTTTTAGCTGCTCGTTTTGTCCATGCCATTCCGGCGGGGTAATTCTTTGTGACTCCTAACCCGTTTTTCAGTAAATAGGCTAAGCGGCTTTGTGCATAATAAGATTCCGGGCTATTATTGTGTTCGGCGGCTTTTTTCATACCAGATAAAAGCCTCTTCATAGTTTTCTTTGTCTTCATATATGCGTCCAAGGTTCTTTTGTGATAGAGCCAAATCTTTTTCAGCCGCATTTTTTATACCAATAGATGGCTGTTTCTTTATTTTGGGTTAAATTTCCCCAGCCATTACTATAGGCTACACCCATATTGTTTTGTGCAGTAGGATCTCCTTGCTCAGCCGACTTTCGCCACCAATAAACGGCTTGTATGGTATCAGGTTTTATACCCCATCCCCTAAAGTAGCTCTGTCCGAGATAGAATTGTGCAATCGCGTTTCCATTTATTGCATCTGTCCTATAGTCCGCAGCATTCTTGTGGTTTTGCCCGTAAATACTGATAGTAAATACGGCAAGGAATATGCACATTAAATAATTTTTCATGTTTTTCATAAATTAAGAGTTAATCAATTGCGTCCAATAAAATGAATGCAGCCCAGTAATAGGGGGAGGCATATCTCTTTATTTTCTTTACTTTTTTGAGGAGCAGGCTCTTTGCTTTTATTCATTTTTGTCTGATTTGCGATTCCCAGCGTTTGTTTGGAGTAATTTCAATTTCCTCTTCGTAGTCACGTACATATTTCTGTGCTTTGCGTAAGGATTCGAACTTACTTTCTCCTGCTAACAGATTTTTGTAGAATTCAGTCATCAGTAAGTGCGTGGCGTTATCGTCTACTTTCCAAAGACTCATTAATAAAGTGTTGGCTCCGGCTTTCTTGAAACCCCGCTGCAAGCCAAATACACCGTCACCTGCTATATCTCCTATGCCGGTTTGGCAAGCTGAAAGAACGGCTAGTTCTAATCCTCGTAAATCTAAAGTGGAGATCTCTTGGGCTGTAAGTATTCCATCTTCAACGTCTTTTAAATTTGCACCTTTTTTAAGAGCAATATTGGCTCCGGACATCAATAATCCACTTCGTTTTAAAGAGGAACTCTCTTTAGACATTCCTTTGTTTATTGAGGTATGAGGGGATTCTGAAGACCTCTTTTGGTTCACGTAGAATCCATGCGTTGCTATATGTAATATGTCTATTTGTTTTCCTGATAATGACTTGAATGATTCTTCAGTACCTTGCAGTTCAGAATAAAGTTCCGATTGGATATTGATTTGTTGCATTGAAGCATGAATGTTTTTTATCTCTGTCAGAGTAGCTGGTAAGTAGGAGACACCTCCTCTTAAAGTAAGGGAATCAATTACAATTGTGTCCAAATTTGGAGAATAACTTCTTGTTGCATATTTCAAATGTTCTTTTATAAGTGACACAGAATCTGCATCATATTGGAGACCACCGTATAATATCGCTTTTTTTAGTGTATTTCTATTTTTATTTTGTGCCAATAATCTGGTAGACGAGAGGCGGTACAAATTATATTTTTCTTGTAGAGGGATGCTGTCTGCCATGGTGTACTCTATGCCAATGTTATGTAGTATGCCGTCAGGCGTGAAATATATATTAGGGAGATTTCCTGAATAAGTCAGTATGGGTTTCCATAATAAGTTGTAGAGAGTGGAGGTTGAATAAATATCAGTTATTTCTTCTATGCTTTTTTGTTCACACAGTGGAATAAATTGTGGCATCCCTTTGCTTTTTAGAGTGATAGCAGCATACATGATACTGTCTTTTCCTATAGGAAAACAAGTAAACTCAACGGCTAAATCTTGCGGCTTTAATTCTTTCTGAATATCTTGCCATGAGCACTCCAGGCTTTTTGTGAAATCTCCTAATATAGCAGCTCTTTGCATAATTTCAGTGTTGAATCTGTCAGCAATTTTTTTAGCTTGTTCTTTTGAAATTTTTCGGTTCCCTTCTTGAATATATGAATCTCCTCTGTCCAACTCCTGTTCAATAGATAACATTCTTTCGTATTTTTTTCATCAAGAGGCTGTCTCCTTCATGTTTTATAAGGTTAATGGCACTGATTGAAGAATTCAATAGAATGTTTTTTCGGAAGAGGAGGTTATTGTAGACTTCTCCGGGCGAAATACCTTGATGGTATCTGTATAATAGGTATTCTCCTAATGTATATGGAATTTGCTTATAATCCTCCCAAATACGTTCTCTATCTGCTTCTGTGGCATTACGAAAATTTTCTTTGAGTCGGTTTGTTATAGCGTTTGTTCCTTGACGGAAATAAGCAAGTAGCCTGTCTTCTTTATTCTGTTTCATATAATTGTCGAATAGGGACTTAAATACGTTTCCGATATATTCGTTATGGATATCTGCTGAGATAGCTTTTTCCCAAATATTGTTGCTCCGTGGCCAACTCTCCTTTGTCGCGATATAGTTCTGCCAGACGGCATAATGACCAGAAGTGTAAATTTCTTAACTCCCCTATTTGTGAACTCTTGGCTACATTATTTTTTAATTGTTTTATGTAGTTCTCTTCACCTTCCAGCTCGGCAATATCAGTTAGGGTTTCAATATAGCGCTCATTATTGGTATGATTTGGGATAGTTCTCTTTTTAGTTCTTCAAGGTGTTTCTTGTGATATAGAATAGCATTTGTGGTGTCTTTCATAATGCTATAATGCATTGCAATATCAGAGTAATCATAGTATACATCGATTTTTATTATGTTCCAATATAGCCAATAACGAATCATTGAGTGCTCTGCATTTCTGTATGTCACGTTCTTCAGAGAATGCATATTGTAGAAACATTTTATTGATTTTATACGACTTTGTCCGTATATACATAGGATGCTTTTTCCCTTTGATGGAAACAATGAAGTCCAATTTTTTTATCCAAACATGCAAGAGCGTCTGAACTATTCCCTAAATAGTCAAATAACTCATAGCATTTATCCCATGTATTGCATATCATATCAAATTCCACTTGAATTTGATTTGCCATGAGTTTGTCT
>ENA-OQCV01000133-OQCV01000133.1-human-gut-metagenome-genome-assembly--contig:-NODE-133-length-21257-cov-2.453431_pt1 | contig 21257 bp, 25 predicted proteins | sample MGYA00242766_ERZ504592 | MGnify/ENA primary metagenome ERZ504592 (study PRJEB26092, sample SAMD00036315) | human gut metagenome | host: Homo sapiens | study: EMG produced TPA metagenomics assembly of...
CCGGGATTCCATTATATGTCATAACTCACCACAGATTACTACAGATTCACGCAGAATTTTTTTAGTTTATTGATATCTGACATATTTATCTGTGTGAATCTGTGTAATCTGTGGTGAGTTATGACACTTTCATGAAGAACAAAAGCGATATGATTATTATCGGTAAACCTGCACCGGAAGCTCTCCACGCAAAGCTCCCAGCGCATTCATTACCAATGCTTCCAATTCGTCTTCTCCGGGATAGACGTGGACGGGAGCAAGGAAAGACACGCGCTCCTGCAACCGCGAAGTGATGTACTCGGAATGTGCCATACCTCCCGTAAGCAGAATGGCGTCCACCTTGCCATAAAGCACAACAGCAGCACCGCCTATCTCCTTGGCAATGCGGTAAATCATGGCATCAAGCACCAAAGCGGCATGGGTGTCTCCCTCAGCGATGCGCCTCTCTATGGCGGGAATGTCGGTAGTACCCAAATGGGCGGCAAGTCCCGCCTTGCCGGAAATACGTTTCTTCAGTTCTTCGGTAGTGTAACGCCCCGAGTGACAAAGGTCTATCAGTTGCCCGGCGGGCAGGGTACCTGCACGTTCGGGCGAAAAAGGACCGAAACCGTCGAGGGCATTGGGCACGTCCACCGCACGGCCGTGGCGGTGGACTCCTACGGAAACGCCTCCACCCAAGTGACAGACAATCAGATTGAGGTCTTCGTAATGCACGGGAGCTTCGGGCTGCAGGGCACTACGCTCGGCAGCATAGCGCCGGGCGATGGCTCGCTGGTTCAAGGCGTGCCAGATGGTGATGCTGGGCATCAGAGGCGAACCGGTGATGCGTGCCACATCGTCCAGTTCGTCCACCACGCCGGGATCGGCTATGAAAGAGGGGCAGCCGGGCAGCATGGCGGCAAGTTCGTGGGCTATCAGACAACCTAAGTTGCAGGCGTGGGTACGCATGGCGTGGAGCATATCGTCCAACATGGCATCGTTCACGGCATACACACCGCCAGGAATGGGTTTCAACAATCCCCCACGGCCGACGATGGCATCGAACTTAAAGGGGAATGTCATTGGCCTCCAGCGCTTCCAGCACCAAGTGCTTGCGGAATTCGAACTGGTCGATGATGCGGGGAAACTTGGGAAAGCTCCTCCACCGGAATGCCGGATGTTGAGTACCAGACGGGGAGTTTCATCCTCATAGACAGCAAATTTTTGTCGAGGTGGAACCGGGATTTACTGCCAGTATTTTCATTGATTACGATTTACAAATTACGAACTACAAATTACTAATTACAATCAAGGTTCTTTCACCCCGCTGGTCAGGCAAGCCATGGCAATGCTGTAATATTTGGACAAACCGGAATCGCTACGCGACGGTAATACCACCGGACATGAGGGTCCTTGCAGCAACCCGGCCATATCGGCATGAGAAAACAGAGATACAGCCTTATAAAAAGCATTGCCCGATTCGATGTTTGGGAATATCAACACATCCGCCTCCCCGTCAATCGGTGATACAATGCCTTTGATGTTACCGCTCGTCTTCTCACAAGAGGTCTTCACATCCAGCGGGCCGTCGATGATGACATTGCCGAACTCTCCGGCTTCCGCCAGTTCTACAATATTCACATAGTCCAATGAATGGGGGAATTTGGCGCTAACCTTCTCCGTGCAATGAATCAGCGCGATGCGTGGCTGCTCTATCCCGAAATGGCGGCAAGTATGGATGGCATACCAAATCATTTCAATGCGCTGTTGCAGTGTCGGGCGGGGAAATGACCGCAGCATCGGAGAAAAAGAGCAGTTTATCGTAAGTAGGTATCTGCATCACGGCCAGATGGGTCAGAATCTTTCCTTTAGGCAACAAACCATGTTCCTTGTCCAGAATGGCACGTAGCAAATTGTCGGTATTGATGATGCCTTTCATCAGGATGTCCGCTCCACCCTCGCGTACGATACGCACCGCCTCACGTGCAGCCTCATCGGAATCTTCTATATGCAAGGTACTGACATATTGAGGATATTTCTTCAAAGTGGGATATTTTTCCAATATGGCAGAATCGCCAATCATCAGAAATTCCGCAATCCCCTCCTCCAAGGCACGGGATATGGCATATTCTGTATTAGGGTCATTGGCACAGACTACCGCAATACGTTTCCTCTTATTCAAGGTTTTCAGGTGGGCTGTTAACTGGGCAAAGTTCCGTATCGGTTCCATAACGTTAGATTTTTGAGCAAATATCTAAAAAAATTGTCGAGAAATACAGCATTTGCCCCGTTGAAATTTTATATGTTTAATATCATTTTGATATGTTCACCACAGATTACACAGATTGACACGGATTTGAACAGAATTTGAATTACTCTGTTGATTATATATCATATATAACCTCCCTCTCTTCTGTTAAAAATCCGTGTTAATCTGTGATATCTGTGGTGAATTGTGTACTTTTGCCCAAAATAGATTGATAATATATATGGGTAGTCTTATTTTCCCTCCGTATCTGCAGGAAGGTGACCGTGTCATTGTTCTCTCCCCTTCCAGCAAGATTGACAAATCTTTCCTGAAAGGCGCCTACAAACGTTTGAAGTCCTGGGGGCTGGAAGTCGTATTCGCAAAGCACGCGGGGAGTTCCAACGGAACGTATGCAGGAAATATCCGGCAACGCCTCGAGGACCTGCAGGAAGCCATGGACGATGAAGAAGCCAAAGTCATATTCTGTAGTCGGGGCGGTTACGGAGCCGTGCATCTGATAGGCAAACTGGATTTTAACCAAGTTCAGGCAGCATCCCAAATGGCTCATCGGATTCAGTGACATCACCGCCCTCCATAATCTGTTCCAGCAGAATGGCTTCGCGTCGTTGCACGCCCCCCATGGCGCGCCATCTCACAGTAGAACCGGAAGACGACTTCTGCACACAAGCCACTGAAGGATATACTATTCGGGCAGGCATTGGGAGGAACCGAAGCATTCAGTTATGTCTGCCCGGGGCACAAACTAAATCATAAGGGAGAGGGAAAAGGCGTGTTGCGCGGCGGCAATTTGTCTGTGTTCTACGGGCTGCGTGGTACTCCTTACGATATTCCCGCCGAAGGCACCATCCTCTTCATCGAAGATGTGGGAGAACGCCCGCATGCGGTGGAACGCATGATGTACAATCTCAAACTGGGAGGTGTCCTCGACAAGCTTTCCGGCCTCATCATCGGACAATTCACCGAATACGAGGAGAACAAGTCCCTGGGAAAAGACCTATATGGCGCATTGGCCGATTTGGTGAAGGAATACGATTACCCGATATGTTTCGATTTTCCCGTCGGACATGTCAGCATGAATGTACCGCTGATAAACGGCGCTGCGGTAACACTGAAAGTTGGAAAGAAAGAAGTGAAACTAAGTTTTAATACAGAAAGAGAATGAAACGGAATTATACATTCATCCCGTTGCTGCTGTTGCTGATTGTAGCGATAGTGGCATGCAGCAACAACAGCAGCAAGTCTGCAGCCGATAATGACAGTGAGGGCGATGCGACCAAAGCGACTGTCCAAGTGCCTCAGTTCAGTGCAGACAGTGCATATCAATACATACAGACCCAAGCGGATTTTGGTCCGCGCGTGCCCAACACCGCCGCCCACAAAGCCTGCGGAGAATTCCTTGCCAAGAAGCTGGAAGAATTCGGCGCCAAAGTATACAACCAGCATGCCGACCTGGTGGCTTACGACAACACCATCCTGAAAGCGCGCAATGTTATCGGTGCCTATAATCCGGAAAGCAAAAGGCGTGTACTGCTCTGTGCCCATTGGGACAGCCGTCCTTATGCCGACCAGGATGCCGACAAGACGAAGCATCACAGCCCCATCCTGGGTGTGAACGATGGAGCCAGCGGTGTGGGCGTATTGCTCGAAGTGGCCCGCCAACTACAGCAGCAGGCTCCAGCCATAGGCATCGACATCATCTTCTTTGACGCCGAAGACTATGGCATCCCCTACTTCTATCAAGGTGCATACAAGAACGACACTTGGTGCCTGGGCTCGCAATATTGGGGACGAGTACCCCATGTAGACGGCTATAATGCCCGCTACGGCATCCTGCTCGACATGGTGGGTGGAAAGAACGCCACCTTCTACAAGGAACAGTTCTCTCAAAGAACCGCCGGTAAGTACGTGAACAAGATATGGAACACAGCCCACCGCCTGGGCTTCGGCAACTTCTTCCCCAAAGAAAAAGGCACCGAAGTGACAGACGACCATATGTATGTATACAACCTGCGGCAGATTCCCTGCGTAGACATCATCAACTATGACCCGAACTGCGACACCGGCTTCGGTGACTTCTGGCACACGATAGACGACACCATGGACATCATCGACAAGGGCACTCTCAACGCAGTGGGACAGACCTTGCTGGAAGTCATCTACAATGAGAAATAGACCATCAAATAGTAAATCGTAAATAGTAAAATAGTAAAATAGTAAATCCCATGATAAGTATCAACGAAGTACAAGATGAAGTAATTGCCGAATTCAATGATTTCGACGATTGGATGGACCGGTACCAACTTCTTATTGATTTAGGAAACGAGCAGGAACCGCTCGACGAAAAATACAAGACGGAACAAAACCTGATTGAAGGTTGCCAGAGCCGCGTATGGCTGCAGGCAGACGAAGTGGACGGCAAAAATTATTTTCCAGGCCGAAAGCGACGCACTGATTGTGAAAGGAATCATTTCACTGCTTATCAAAGTACTCTCCGGGCACACACCGGATGAGATACTGAACGCCGACCTCTATTTCATTGATAAAATAGGACTGAAGGAACACTTGTCGCCCACCCGTAGCAACGGACTGCTGTCTATGGTAAAGCAGATGCGAATGTATGCGCTGGCCTTCAAAGCGAAAGGCATCTAAAGGTTACGACCGACAATATATAAACTAATAATCAGCAGATTATATTTACCGGATGTTTACCCTATAATGTAAAAGCCGTTACTCCAGAATGTAACGGCTTTTACATTATGAAGTAACGACGTTTACCATAGTATGTAAAGGCGTTTACCGTAGTATGTAAAGGTGTTTACTGTAGTACGTAAACGGAGTTTCTTAAGGCGGTAAGCATTTCAACCTCTACTTGCGCCTTCTTCTCCCTATTTATCCCTCCTTAAACTCCAGTATATCCCCCGGCTGGCAATCAAGTTCCTTACAGATTGCTTCCAGTGTAGAGAAACGGATGGCCTTAGCCTTTCCGGTTTTGAGAATAGAGAGATTGGCAGGCGTAATATCAATCTTCTCCGCCAGTTCGCCCAAAGATATCTTTCTTCGGGCCATCATTATGTCAAGGTTTACTATAATCATATAATTGTGTTCTATTTATCAATTATTCTTTTCCCACTCACACCTAAATAGTTAAGTCCTGTTCTTCCTTTATCTTCACCCCGGCGGCAAATATCTCGGTGAAAGAATTATAATAACCAGGGATGTGAAATCCGTATCATGCGATGCAACCACTTCGTAGCCCAGCAGAGCCACTTGCTTCACTGCTTCAAGATGATTCAGCCAATCGTGCAAAGTCATCAAGCCGTACAATGCAGCAAACGAATAAGTAAAGAAACGCAACCGGGCTACATTATCCGAAGTAAACACTTCCCGCTTTGAGATGGATACCAGCAAACGTATCAGGCAATAGATTCCTACAAAGAAAGGAATGATGGCAAACATGGCAAAGAAGTTCACTATGGAACTCCAGACAGTGGGGACAATCACAGTGCCTATTCTCTTTACCTGATAAGGTACTGACTTATCGGCAAAACGATTCGTCAAGGAATCGACTGCTGTCGTTTCCAAAGGTCTTACATCCACATATACCTTATCAAATAAACCGGAATACTCCGGCTGTGGAGTTCCCGAATGCACATTTACACTATTGTAACCCTCAAGAAAACTATTCTTCATATCCACCCAGCCCGCTATCATTGCATAGGCAAACTCTGCAACAATGACCAATATAGCCAGGATACCCAATATACTTATCTTTTTCATAATCCTCCCCCCACATTAAACCGTTAAATCCTGCTCTTCCTTTATCTTCACGCCGATGGCGAATATCTCGGTGAAAAGAGCTAATATCAAAAATAAAACCAAGGATATTTAAGCCAATAAGACTCTATTTCATAACCGGCCAAATGAATCTGAGAAACGACATCACAATATTGACAATACTGTTTCAGTTCAAGAAGTATTCCCATAAGAATGATTGTATAAATAAAAACACGCATACGAAATACATTATCACGAATAAACACTTCCCGACGGGTTACAGCCATAACCATCTTTATCAAACAGAAAAAACCATACAAGCCGGCAAATGCCACAGGAAACATCAGAATATTCAATACAACACCCCAAACGGACTCTTCCACTTGTGTCTCCAGGGTTTCAATACAATACGGAATATTCCGCTTTGCCACACTATTAAAAAGAGAATCTGCTATCAAAGTCTCATCAGCCTTCACTGCAACATTTACAGTAGAGAAGTCAAACTCCCGACTGTCTCCTGCTTGATTCCAGCCATCAACCGCACCTTCAATTCCACCTTTCAAACCAGTAAATACTAATGCTACAATAACTAATATTGCCAATATCTGAATCTTTTTCATTATTGTATCTCCTTTCATTAAATCGTCAAGTCCTGCTCTTCCTTCATTTTCAATCCAATGGCAAACACTTCACCTACAATCAGCGAACAAAGCCCAAGTACCAGCGTGGTAGTGCTCACCAATTCTGAGAGGCTCAGCTCGTAACCATGCAGCGAGAATACGGTATCGATACCTATAAAATCAAGATATGATGACGCAAAGGTACAGCAGAAGCTGACAACCAGTGCCATTCCCAATCGACGCAGCCGACGTACATTCCGCCAGTTGAAGATGTCGGACTTGTTGATAGAGATTATCAAGCGGATAAACAATACTACCGCCCAAAGGGAAAAAGCCCAAATGCAGATATATCAGCAAATACTTTGCCAACCACTTTCCCGACAGAATCATGAGAATCTACGCTGACCATCAACGAAGAGTAGGCTGCAGGCACATAACTCCTGCTTTTCTCATTGTAGACGGAATCCCTGAAGAAATCAAACGACTCCATGGAAGAAGGTATCAGGTTGACAACCTTCAGGTTCATCAGTTCCTTGTAGGCAGCAATGTCACTCCCTTTCTTTCCCAGCTCCAGTCCGGTCTGCGCCCCCAATCTTGGCTCCCAGAAAGATATAGTACCCCTGCTCCAATACCGAGTAACTCAGTACAAGCATTACCACCAGGCAGAGAATGTTCAATCTTCTTTTCATAATTCAGTTGTTGTTGTATTAGTATCAGATATATTATATTTATTCAGTTGTTTCAAGGAGAGTAGAAGCAACAATATGAAAAAGCCACTGCCCAAAACCAGTACATACGGGTTTACTCAGCAGATGTGTCACATCCTCCATTTCAGGATGTTTCAGGCTCAGATAGACAGACAAGCCGTTATTCATGATATGTATCAGAATACATGCCATAAGACTCCGTGTCTTATAATAAAGCCAGGCAAGCAAGAAACCGATGAGGCAAGCACCTATTATCTGAACCGGATTCAGATGAAAGATACCGAATATCAACCCGGAAAACAAGATAGCCTTTGCCGGGCTATATCTGCGAAGCAGCTCCTTGGTAATGGCACCACGGAAAAGCAGTTCTTCCAGTACGGGTCCCAAAACAGAAATACAGAGAATACCCAGCCAACCGGATTGCAGTATATCAAATGTCTGGTCCAACAAATTGGGCCAAAAAAAGTAAGTTCGGACATCAGAAGACCTATTATACATATGGAAGTCATTCCGGCAAGCAAGCTCCATGCCAGATAAGGGACTGACACCGGAGAATACAGATGCTTGTCTCCCGTCAGGTAATTCTTGCGCCACAAGTACAGTCCCATGAAAACAAAGCCCAGCAGCATGGTAGGCGCCACAGCAATCTGACCAGCCTTGTCCATGTCGAAAGTTCCATAAGCGAAATACGTATACAGCAGACAGAAAGGTCCTGCAAACAGTGCTCCTATAAGCTGCATCAAAAAGTAAATCAATACTAGTTTTATTGCCGTTTTCATTGTTCTATTCGTCTAAAAGTTCGCAAAGATACACATTTTCTCTGTCAATCCGTCAAGCTGTGGCAACAAGTCCCATCAGCAGCACCATCACTGTAGAAAGTGACAATACCAATAGTGTAATACTCATAAATGCTCTTCTCATAACCTAAGCCCCTCCCTCATTTCTATATTTGTTCTTCATTTATTTCACTGCCAGGAGCAATACGTCTTCCTCTGCAGTGGCATGTTCCACCAACAGATTCCAGTCGTTGTCCTTCTTACTCCATTTGTAACTCAAGTAGTTGATGTCATCTCCCGCCTGCAGATAAACTGCTTTTTCTTTCACATCGGAGTAGGCATGCGTCTTGTTGTCCCACAAGGCATATTCCACATCCGTACCGGCTTCTGTATAATTGTAGTTCAAGCAATAGAAGCGTTCAAACGCCTGCTCAATCTCGTTCCATTTCAACGCTTCCTTCTGTATCGTACGCCCTTGGGCATCATAGATGAAATTGTATTTCAAATGGTTCTGCAGAAACTTACCGTTCTCTACTTTATATACAATCTGGGACTCCACCTGATTTCCGTTCATCACTTCATTATAGGCAAAGTTTTCCTGGATATTACCACCAAAAGCATTTATCACTACTGTCACTACAAAGATTGTTGTCATTACTAAAGTTTTCATACCGTTATTGTTTTATTAGTTCTTTACTTTTGATTTTTCGATAATCATTTATCGTTTCTCGATATGCAAATAAAAGACCTTTTTTTGATATGACAAAGAAAAACAGAAAATATTTATCGAAAAACAATTAAAAAAACACGTTTTACGATAAATACACAGAAAACAAACATTTCAAACGGGAAAATACATAGAACTGCAAGGAGATAAATGACCTTATCGCCTTATGTTTATAAAGAAAGAATGGATTTAATCTCCACCTCGTCACGGTGAAGCTGGGCAATAAGTTCTTCTATACTGTCGAATTTCAGTTCAGGACGGGTGCGGCGCACAAAGGAAAGACGCATCGGCTGCTGATAAATGTCAGCATCAAACCGGAATATATGGACCTCAATACTGCGATCGGGGCCGTTCTCCAACGTAGGTCGGTAGCCAATGCTTAGCATACCGCCGTACTCCTTGCCTTCAACACAGACACGGACGGCATACACACCATCGCAGGGAATCAGCTTGTCAGAATCGGAAACACGGAGATTAGCCGTAGGAAAACCTATCTTACGCCCCACCTGATAGCCGCCGACACCGTACCGTCCAAAAAGAAATCATATCCCAGATACTCGGCAGCTTCCGAAACGTTTCCCTCCAGCAACAGACCGCGAATAGCCGAGGAGCTGACAGTAACCTCCGTTACCGATGTCTCCTTACTATAAGAATACGCGCGCGCAAGAAGCACCTCCATACCCAATTCGCGACCATAGTGCACATAGTCTTCAAAACCCTCGCTGCGGTTATGCCCGAAACGATGGTCGTACCCCACTACCAAAGCTTGTATCTGATAGCGATCCTTCAGTATGGACATGAATTCCCGTGCCGAAAGCCGGGCTATTTCAGGAGTAAAATCAAGCATCATGCAATAATCCACCCCAGTCTTGGCAAGCAGGGAAACTTTCTCATCACAAGTGGTCAATAACTTCGGATGATAATCGGCCTGCATCACTTTACGCGGATGTACCGGAAAAGTCACGACCGACGAAGCAAGCCCACGCCCGGCAGCTACCGCACACACTTGCTCTATCAGGTAGCGGTGTCCCCGATGTACTCCGTCAAAGAAACCGATAGTGGCTACACTTGGACGGGAACCAATGTCCGATGTTTCACAAAACAACTGCATGTCTCCAATCCTCGTGGGCCTTTGGCGTATAGGTAGAAATACCCAACGCCTCCGCTGTCCGGCAATTGGCCTCAGAATCGTCAATGAAAAGAGTCTCGTTGGGAAGAATACCGGTCTCATCCAGTACTTTCTGAAATATATCGGCATCCGGTTTTGCCATCTTCATCTCATAAGAGAGATAGATATGCTCAAAAAAGTCCTCCGCACGGAAAGCCTTGTAGCGAAACGCGTGCAGACACGACCATTGCCAATGGATTTCATTGGTGTTGCTCAGCAGATAGACCACATATTTTTTGCGCAGTTCCAACAGTAAATCCAATTTAAAAGTAGGAATACTCACTAGGAAACTGTTCCAGGCGTCATCTATCTGGGCATCAGTCACCGGTTTCCCTATCTTTCCACGAATCACTTCCCGGAACTCCGCACTGGTAATCAACCCTTTTTCATATTTCTGGAAGAAATCCTGCTGGTGATAGAGGTCCAACATGACTTCCACGTCCGGCAATCCCAGCTTTCTGAAATTCTCTAAACAGCGCTGGCGGTCCAAATCAATCAGAACTCCGCCAAAATCAATAATAAGGTTCTTGATTCCTCTTCTTTTCATCACTATTTCTGTGTTAAACGTCGGATAAGGCGAACCAGTTCACCTATCCACAAAACAAACGAAGTAGAAACGACAATCGTCATCCAAGTCATAAAATCGAGCGGCACTGTGCGGAATACAGCTCCACCAAACTGTACAATCAGTATCTGTCCGCCCAAAATGGCAAGTATAATCAGCTCCATGCCATAAGATTTAGAAATGCCCTTGAACGCCGAGTCCGAAGTGCCGAACACACGTGCATTGAACAAGTTCCAGAACTGAAGCATAACAAAGAACGTGAAGAACACAGTCAACCGATAGGTAGTCATCCCCCCCTCTTCACTGTTAAACCAGAAGAGCATTCCCATAAGCAATACCAGAAAGGCAAAACCCATTCCCAAAATGTAATACCTCATGGACTTGGTTATAATGAAATCCGTACTCTTACGCGGCTTTTCCTTCATCACGCTCTCACTGGGTGGAATGGACGCCAAGGCCAGGGCCGCAAACGTATCCATAATCAGGTTCACCCACAACATCTGCGTGACGGTCAAAGGAAGCGTCGTACCCACCAGTGAACCCAGGAGAACGATAAACAAAGCCACAAAATTGATAGTCAGTTGAAAAACAATGAAACGCTGTATATTCTTATATAGAGAACGTCCCCACATCACGGCCGTACCTATACTGTTGAAGGAGTCATCCAGCAACGTGATGTCGCTGGCCTCCTTGGCAACGGAAGTCCCGGTACCCATCGAAAGTCCCACTTGCGCATGGTTCAACGCAGGAGCATCATTCGTGCCGTCACCCGTCACAGCCACTACCGCACCTTTTCTGCTGCAACAGTTGCACCAGACGCTGTTTGTCTGTGGGGCGTGCACGCGACATTATCTTCAAGTCCATCACACGGTCCAATGCCTCCTCATCCGTCAATTCGGCAAATGCAGCTCCCGTAATGCGGTTCTTTTCCGTATCCTCCGGTTTCCACAGACCAATCTGGCGTGCTATCTCGGTAGCCGTACCCGGTGTATCTCCCGTCACAATCTTCACTCCGATACCTGCCGACTGGCATTTGGCAACGGCCGCAGGCACATCCGGACGGATAGGGTCACTGATGGCAACCACACCGAGGAACGACAAGTCATTTTCAGCAACCAATGACACACAATCAGACGCTTCCGCATCATCCACAATCTTGAATGCAAAGCCAAGTGTACGCATAGCCATATTCTGGTAGTTGAGCAACTGAGCCTCCACTGTAGAACGGTATTCCACCGCATCCACACGCTTGCCGTCCAACATGACATCCTTGCATTTACCCAAAACAATCTCGGGAGCTCCCTTCACATACAGCACCTTCTTCCCAATCAGGGGGGATTGCACCAGGGTAGCCATGAATTTCCTTTCCGTAGAGAAAGTCAGCTGGTCGATAACCGTAGCTTTCTCACGCAGCGCCAGATAGTCGCATCCTTGGCTGTTCAGCCAAAGCAGCAGTGCCACCTCCGTGGGGTTACCCACCCCTTTCGGCTTCTCGCCAGTCACCTCTTCTTCCAGGAAAGCAGTGGAGTTAGCACTGATACCTTCCATTACCAGCTTGCTGAGGTCATCATTCCCCAGCTGCCCGTTATTCTTCAAACCATAGAAATTGGGTTCATGCACCTGCATCAGATTTTGGGTCAATGTACCGGTCTTGTCGGTACAAATCACTGTAATGGCTCCCATCGTCTCGCATGCATGCATCTTGCGCACCAGGTTGTTGGTGGAGAGCATGCGGCGCATATTCAACGCCAGACTGAGTGTCACGCTCATCGGCAAGCCTTCGGGCACAGCCACCACAATCAGGGTAACTGCCATCATAAAGTATTGCAAAGTAGCCTGCAAGGCCGGCAGCCAATCACGGAAGGTGTGGAATGAAGAAAAATCATAGACCAGTACCACATCCTTTACAAAGAAAATGAGAAAAGCCAGACCCGCCACGGAAAAGCCAATCTTTCCAATCAGGTTGGCCAATTTGGTCAGCTGGATATTCAGCGGAGTAGGTTCCGTATTCTGTTCGGTACTTTGACGTGCCACTTTACCGATTTCCGTAGCATCGCCCACAGCCTCCACACGCATGGTGCCATGTCCGTCCACCACCGTTGTACCGCGCAAAATGCGGTTGGAAGCATACGTAGCCTCTTCGTCAAAGTCGGCTTCCACGGTAGTTTTCGCCACTACCGGCTCACCGGTCAGGTTCGATTCGTTCACTTGCAGGGAAATGGCTTCCAGCAATTCACCGTCCGCCGGAACCTCTTCACCGGTTTCCAGCACCACTATATCACCCACCACTACATCTTTACGGGGAATCTCCTGCACATGTCCGTTACGAATTACTTTCACCAAAGTTTCTTCGTTCACTGCATTCAGCAGGTCAAACTTCTTTCCGGCATCATACTCAAAGAAGAAACCGATACCGGTAGCCAGCAGAATGGCTACTATAATGCCGATAGTCTCGGCATATTCATTCTCTACAATGGAAATAATCAAAGAAAACAGAGCGGCAACCAGCAATACCCTTACTACGGGGTCCTCAAACTTCTCCAGATACAATTTCCATAAGGAAGGCCGTTTAGGAGGCGTCAATAAATTTACTCCATGTTCGTCGCGGCTCTTCCGCACTTGTTCGTCGGTCAGTCCGACATGATAATAATCATCCTTTATTGCAGTCATGCAAGTCTTTAGGTTTAATTTTGGAACGCAAAAATACAATAATAATCCGGGAAAACAATACCTATATAATGATTAGTGATTAATTGACTGTCATTGATTCTCTTTTTCCCTCACCAGTTTCGGTCTGGTTGCAGGCTCCCACGGCAATGTGAACCAGAAAGTCGAACCTGCCCCTTCTTCCGATTCCACGCCTATTTCGCCCCCCAATTTGCGGACAATGGTCTGGCAAATGGAGAGTCCCAGTCCGGTACCGTTCTTTTCCTGCTTCAGCTTGACGAAACGTTCAAAAACATGTGGCAACTTTTCCTGGGGAATACCGGTTCCCGTGTCTTTTACGTAGAAATAGAGACCTTCCTCATAGAGTCTGAATCCGAGGGTAATACTGCCTTCCTGGGTGAACTTCAGGGCATTCGTCATAAAATTGGATACCACTTGTGCAAGCCCGGTTTCTGTCTGTATGCCATGGTATATTCCTTCTCAGAAGCCTCCCGGACAATCTGCACTCCACTACCCAGCTCAGCCACCCGCATACGGAACTGTTGTTCCAAATCGGACATCATCTGGTTGATGTCCACATCCGAGAACACAAATTCCCAATGTTCCGGCTTCTATCTTCGAGAGGTCCAGAATATCAGCAATCAGCTGTTGCAGCATTTCATTGTTACTTTGCACAATTTCCAGGAACTGTGTCTTCTCTTCGTCTGTCGATGCAGAGGCCAGCAATTCCGAGAATCCGACAATTGCGTTCAGCGGGGTACGGATTTCATGGCTCATATTCGCCAGGAACACCGATTTGGAGCGGTCGGCATTCTCTGCCTTCTCACGTGCCAGTTTCAATTCAGCTTCCACTTGTTTCAGCCGGGTAATGTCATGCACGGTAATCACCATGCAGTCGCGGTCCTCAATCTCCATATACTCGCCGGAAACATAAGCATTGCATTCCGTAGTTCTGCCTTCGCTATCCCTAAGATTCAGAATAGCTGCCAAATCCGTGAAGTTCTTTTGCACCACAAAGGCATTCTCTATGGCATTCCGCACGGGGCAGTGCTCACACAAATCGTGAGTGCCGCAACCTCCTGCTGCCGACAAGGCATTGTTACAGCGCAGAATATCTCCCACCCGTCCAGTTTCGGCAGGCTTTACAGCTCCGGTAATATCGTAGTAATTGGTGTAGAATACAGTGAAGTCGCGGTTTATCAGCAGTACATAGGCGTGCAGATTCCGCATAATCGCCCTGAACAGCTTGTCGGTCATTTTCATAAAATGTTGTTTTAATAGAGAACAAAAATAAACTATTTTTGTTCAACAATAGAACAAAAAGGGCTTTTAAACGTTATTATAGGAGAATAAACCTAAAAAATGAAATTTTATGGAAAAAGTACATTTGCACTGTATGCGATTATGTCTATGACCCTGAATTGGGCGACCCTGAAAATGGAATAGAACCGGGAACATCTTTCGAAAGACCTTCCCGAAGATTGGGTTTGCCCCTTGTGTGGAGTAGGCAAAGAAGAATTTGAGAAAGCGTCCTAAGACGCTTTCTTTTGCTTTTATATCGCTGCTGGCTTCCACTACATTCACCACATAGTCGCCCAGCTTTTCACATTCCGCAATGATGTCCATATAGTAAACACCCATCTGGTAATCATATTCTTTGTTGTTCACATCCAAGATATTCTGGTTCTTCAGCTGATTGCGGTAATTATTGATTTCGTTCTCCAAATTAAAGGACTTGTTCACATCCGCGCCTGCATGCTCCGGATGTTCCACCACGACAATCATCTGCTCCAAGGCATCATCCGTCAGCTTCATCATGAAATGGATATGCTCGTACTGCTTCTCGGTGAAATCCTGATTGGTCTGGCGCTTGCGGTTGATGGTACGTGCCAGGTTATAGCAGCTGTCGCCGATGCTCTCTATCTCCGTCACTTCACGCAGCATGGCACGTATTTGCAACTTACTTTCCGAACTCAGGCGCCCTTCGGACACTTGATTCAGATAATTGGCAATCTCCAGCTCCATGCTGTCACTGATATTCTCGTACTTCTCCACACGGCTGAACACTTTGTTGAAATCATCATCCTTCTCCGTATGCAGCAAGTCCTGCACCATTCCGAACATACGGCGGGTACGTTCGGCAAAAAGATGTATTTCCTTGCTTGCCTGCAGGATGGACAGCTCTGCCGTAGAAAGCATACCGCCCGAGATAAAACGCAAGCGATATTCCTCGTCCTGCTCCTTCATTGGAATAATGGCACAGACCGTACGTTCGATAAACTTCACGAACCATATCAATATCAGCACGTTGCAGATATTGAAGCAAGTATGGAATGCCGAAAGCTTGAAGGATACGGCCACAGCCGGATCTTTAGTACCCATCACGTTCTCTACGAACCATGACACAGCCTCGGTAAAGGGGGTGAAAAGACACAACACCCATATCACACCAAACACATTGAACACCAAGTGGGCCAAAGCAGCCCGCCTTGCCTGCGTATTACCGGTCAGCGCCGCAAGGTTTGCCGTGATGGTTGTACCGATATTCTCTCCCAAAACCAGTGCTGCCCCCAAATTCGAAACTAATCCAGCCGTTGGCGCACATAATAAGCGTAATGGCCATAGTTGCCGCAGATGCCTGCACAATCATGGTCAACACCGTACCGATACCCACAAAAAGAAGTATGGAGATAAAGCCCATGTCGGTATAGTCCTGCACAAATGACAGCATATCAGGATTTTGGCTCAAGTCAGGAGCATTGTTTTTCAAATAGGAAAGCCCCATGAACAAGAATGAGAAACCGAAAATAAATTCACCGACAGACTTGCGGTTACTTTTTTGAGAGAAGAGGAGAGGAATGCCGAAAGCAAGAAGAGGAAGAGCAAAGGCGGCAATGTCCACCTTGAAACCTAAAGCTGAAATAATCCATGCCGTAACAGTCGTACCGATATTAGCACCCATTATGACACCTATGGACTGTGAAAGCGTTAACAACCCCGCATTGACAAAACTTACAACCATCACCGTGGTTGCAGAGGAAGATTGTACAAGTGCTGTAATCAGCACGCCCGTCAACACACCGGTCACTCTGTTGGTTGTCATTGCGGTCAATATTTTCCGCAGTCTGTCACCGGCAAATTTTTTAGAAGCCCCTCACTCATAATCTTCATTCCGTAAAGAAACAGTGCCAATTGAGCCGAGTAGCTTTAAAAAACTCATAAAACGAATATTCCATCTTTAATTATTTAAGGTGTTTCATTCCTTCACGTGTTATAATGTCCTATATTTAACGTGTCAACCCACTAAAAATCGAGACATCATGAAACACATGTTACAAATTTGTTGCAAAAATAATAATATTTCTAAAGAATTCCCTATAGGGAGCTCACTTTTGGATATTTATTACGGTTTTAATCTAAATTTCCCCTATCAGGTAGTTAGTGCAAAGGTCAACAACCGTTCCGAAGGGCTGAATTTCCGTGTATACAACAATAAGGATGTAGAATTTCTCGACATACGCGACTCCTCAGGTATGCGCACCTATGTCCGTTCCCTCTGCTTCATTCTTTACAAAGCTGTCAGCGAGCTGTTTCCGGAAGGAAAACTGTTCGTAGAGCATCCGGTATCCAAAGGTTACTTCTGCAACCTGCGCATCGGCCGCCCCATAGAGCTGGAAGATGTGGCAGCCATCAAGAAGCGGATGCAGGAAATCATTGCCGAGAACATCCCCTACCACCGTGTAGAATGCCACACCACCGAGGCTGTACGCATCTTCAACGAACGGGGCATGAACGACAAAGTGAAGCTGCTGGAAACTTCCGGCTCGCTATATACCTATTACTACACACTGGGCGACACCGTAGACTACTACTACGGCAACCTGTTGCCCAGTACCGGATACATCTGGCTGTTCGATATCGTGAAGTATTACGACGGCCTGCTGCTACGCATCCCCAACCGGGCAAACCCCGATGTCCTGGAAGAAGTGGTGAAACAAGAGAAAATGCTCGACGTATTCAAGGAACACCTGCGCTGGAATTACATTATGGGACTGGGCAACGTAGGCGACTTCAACATGGCTTGCGAGGAAGGCCATGCCACGACCTCATCAACGTGGCCGAAGCCCTGCAGGAAAAAAAAGATAGCCCAGATTGCCGATGACATCTACCACCGCGGCGAAAACGGAAACCGGGTGAAGCTCGTGCTCATCTCCGGCCCCTCGTCTTCCGGAAAAACCACTTTCAGCAAACGCCTCAGCGTGCAGCTGATGACCAACGGCCTGCGTCCTTACCCCATCTCGCTGGACAACTACTTCGTAGACCGTGAAGACACCCCGCGCGATGAGAACGGCAATTACGATTACGAATCGCTCTATGCCCTCGACCTTGAGCTCTTCAACACCCAATTACAAGCATTGCTCCGGGGCGAAGAAGTGGAGCTGCCCCGCTTCAACTTCAACCTCGGGAAGAAAGAGTACAAGGGAGACAAGCTGCGCATCGACGAGCATACCATCCTCATCCTGGAAGGAATCCATGCCCTGAACCCTGAACTGACACCACAGATTCCCGCCGCCAGCAAATACAAGATTTATGTATCTGCCCTGACCACCATCTCGCTGGACGACCACAACTGGATTCCCACCACGGACAACCGCCTGCTGCGCCGCATCATCCGCGACTTCAACTACCGCGGCTACTCGGCACAAGAGACCATTTCACGCTGGCCCAGTGTACGTGCCGGCGAGGACAAATGGATATTCCCCTATCAGGAAAATGCCGACGTTATGTTCAACTCTGCCCTCTTGTTCGAATTCGCCGTGCTCCGCTGCCACGCAGAGCCCATCCTTACCAGTGTTCCACGGAACTGTCCGGAATACGCAGAAGCCTACCGGTTGCTGAAATTCATCAAATATTTCACCCCCGTGCAGGACAAAGAAATTCCACCGACATCCTTATTGAGAGAATTTTTAGGAGGCAGTAGCTTCAAATACTAAGTTTTTATTCTAACTTTGTGAGCAAATAAAACAAACGTACACATGAAAAAAATTATTTCGATACTTCTCTTAGCGACTTTCTGCATCTTTACTCAACTCCATGCGCAAAACCGTGCAGACGAATTGATGAAACAAGCACAAGAAAATCTTACGAAAAAAGAATATATCAAAGCCCGCTATCTATTCCTGCAAGCCTACAATGCCTTTGCCACGCAAGACAAGTATGCCCAGGCAGTGGAATGCGGCGTCAATGCCAGCGCCCTCTACCATCGGGAGAATTACTATAAAGAAGCTTTTGAACTGCTGCGCGGTGCCGAGCAAGTGGTGGCAACCGGCGAACAGAAAACGGGCAAGGCCATGCCCAACCTACGTTTCCGCATCAACAAGGAACGCCTGCAGATGTACATCAACCTGAAAAATCCCGCACGTGCCAAGGAACAGCTGACCAAACTGGAAGAGACCGCCAAAGCCTCTCACAACGACTCTCTGAGCAACGACCTGCTTTATACGCAGGCCAACTATTACTACACCTTCGGTATGAACACACAAGGTGATGCGGCTACCAACCGCCTGATAGGGCAATATAAGGAACAGAAGAACTACGCCAAAGTAGACGAATGCTACAAGACTCTCATCAGCATTGCCCGCAAGGCAAACAATGCCGGACTGGTGGCACGCACATACGACAAGTACATCCTATGGACCGACTCCGTAAAGGCGCTTACCGCCCAAGAGGAACTGAACGCCCTGAAGAAGAAATACGATGAAAGCCTGGCCACTATCCAGGAGAAAGATGATTCCCTAAGCGCCAAGCAGTACATCATCATCGGGCTTTGCATACTCGCCGCCATCCTTGCCGCCGCACTGGTATTCAGCGCCATCGTATTGCTGCGTTTCATCATCCTCACCCGTAAACAGAAGAAGGCCATCAGCATTGCTAATGAGCACAATGAGCTGAAAACCAAATTTATCCAGAACATTTCCACCCAAATGGAACCGACACTGGACACGCTCGACGCCTCACTGCCGGGCGTAAAAGCCCTGCATGCATTCTCCAACCATATCCAGGAACTGTCCGAATTGGAAACCACCTTGTCCGAACCCTACGAAGTGCAGGAGAAGAATATCTCCACTTTCTGTGAAGGCATCATGGACAAAATCAAAGGAATGACACAAGAAGATGTCACCCTGACCGTGAATGCCCCCAAATTGAATGTGAAAATCAACCCTGAGCAACTGGAACGCGTCTTGCTGCATTTGTTGGAAAACGCCGCCGATTACACCCCTGCTGGAGGCAAAATATGGCTGGACTTCAAGAAACGTGGTGCGCACACCCACCAGTTCATCATCAGCGACACCGGTTGCGGTATCCCCGAGGAGCAACGCGAAAACATCTTCAAGACCTTTCACCGAAGTCGAAAGACCTGACGCAAGGCGACGGCCTGGACTCCCCATCTGCTCACTGATTGCCACCAAGATGAACGGCAGCTTGACACTAGACAGCAGCTACAACAAGGGAGCACGGTTCGTACTGGAACTGCACGCATAAACCATACATAATACAATCTGTATGACCCCTAAATTTGAGAGCCGCTTGCCACCGGCATTATCGGGACAAACGGCTCTCTGTGTATATTAAGGATGTGGTTGTCAACGCAACGCTTCCACCTCTTCCGGTGTCAGTGGAATTTTCCTTGCCCAAGCGACGTGCTCCCGTTTCGGTAATCAGATAATCCTCCTCATTACGGATGCCGCCGAAATTGCGGTATTCTTCCACCTTATCGTAGTTGATGAAGTCCATGAACTTCTTCTCTCCTTTCCATAAGTCAATCAGCTCGGGGATGAAGTAGATGCCCGGCTCAACCGTATGCACAAAGCCCGGTTCCAGAGGGATGGCAAGACGCTGGCTCTTGCGGCCGAACTGCGTACTCTTGGGCTGACCGTCATAGCCTACCCAGAGCTCACCCAGGTTCTCCATATCGTGCACATCCAACCCCATCATATGGCCCAGTCCATGGGGATAAAACAAGGCATGCGCCCCCTTCGCGCACGGCATCTTCGGCATTGCCCTTCATCAATCCCAGCTCTTTCAGCCCCTCCACCATCACTTGGGCGGAAAGCTCGTACACCTTCATATAGGGAATGCCCGGGCGAAGCGCTTTAACAGACTCCAGATGCATGGCGTTCTGGATTTCGTAAACGGCACGCTGGCGTGGAGTCAAAAGTCTTGTCGCCGGCACGGTAGACGACATGTCACCACAGTAACCCGAAGGCAGCTCGGCGCCGGCATCAATCAGAAGAGGTCTCCCGGTTGCACCCGGTTGCCGTGATAGTGGTTATGCAGGGTCTGGCCGTTGACAGTAGCAATCGTGGCAAAAGACAGCTCGCAGTTGTTCATCTCGGCGATACGGTTCATTTCGGCCACAACCTCGTATTCGTACATGCCCGGACGAAGCACCTTCATTGCGGTGATGTGCATGTCAGCAGTCACGTCGCATGCCTTTTCTATTTCCGCTATTTCTTCTGCCGACTTGTAGTTGCGCTGTGCCACCACCGCACGGATAAACGGCACAGACCCTTCCTGACGTGCCGGAGGAACACCCAGCCAGTCCATCAGTTTCAACTTATGCTCGGCACGATAAGGGGGCAAATAATGGATGGTCTGTCCCTTCTGTACAGCCTTGTGCAGATAACCGACGATGTCGGCAAAAGGACGGGTTTCGGAAATTCCCACAGCAGAAGCCTTTTCGTGAAGGGTGGGCTGGGTACCCATCCAGACAATATGGTCGATGGTCAGCTCATCGCCAAAAATGATTTCTTTATCTTCATCTATGTCGATGAGAGCTGACAGCCCGGCAAACGACAAGCCAAAATAGTAGAGAAAAGTGGAATCCTGGCGGTAACGGAAAGTATTGTCCTCATAGTTCAAACCTTGTTCATCGTTACCCGAAAAACAGTAACACTCCGGAGCCTATCGCTTTTTTTCAGCTGGGCCCTGCGCTGCACATACG
>ENA-OQCV01000134-OQCV01000134.1-human-gut-metagenome-genome-assembly--contig:-NODE-134-length-20892-cov-2.752998_pt1 | contig 20892 bp, 32 predicted proteins | sample MGYA00242766_ERZ504592 | MGnify/ENA primary metagenome ERZ504592 (study PRJEB26092, sample SAMD00036315) | human gut metagenome | host: Homo sapiens | study: EMG produced TPA metagenomics assembly of...
GACTTGGTTGATGGGACATATTGGGGTGAAGCCTATGACTATAATATTCAGTCACGAGCTGAAAGGGTTGAATTTACGGTAAGCAATGGAGTAAAACGGTTTGCGATTGATTTGTCGCAAGACCCATTACCGATTGAGCCAAATAGAGAACCAGATAAACTTCGATGGGTAAGTTTGATTTGATAAGTGACACTGAATGTACTAATGGATTTTTGGAAACAGAAAATTATCCGGAAATTCAAAATGACGATGGCTTCCCTATTCAGGTAAATAGATATTCTAACAAAGTGGAGATTATTGCTTCCCCGTGGCTTGATGGAGAAAGTTATGAACTGACATTTGAATTTCCCCTTTAATGCCATTTTAGCATAGAATAAACGGCTCTTATTCTTTTCATTTGGATAAATCAACTATCTTTGCCACAGCCTTTCGAGGCAATGACATTGTTGGTAATTTACAAGGAAAGTGCCTTGATACTCGAAGAATCGCCAATTCAACAAAAGTACAAACAAGGCACAGAGGGCAACCTATATCAAGTGGGCTGCTCATCTGTGTGTTTGTACAAGCGTTTGGCGATGCTTTCGAGTATGCACAGGTGGCAGTCCCACTTTCTTTATATAACGTAATTTCTCACTGGCTGTCTGAGAAAAACTCGAAAATTTCGCCATTATGAAAAAGTATTTCGTTCTGTTCACGTTACTGCTGATTGCAGTGGTGTCAAATGCACAAGAATCAATAACCGATTCTTTAGGTTGTTATGAAAGTTCCAGTGTCAAATTTTGTTCCTATAAGGAAGCCTATCTTAAAAATGATATGGCAGGTGTCGTTAAACTTGATGAATTTGAAGTCAGTTATGACAAATTAGGGAAATCATATACTGTATATGTCAGATTTGATTCAAGTATAGTAAATGCAGAAGTAAAATACGTGCGTGGCTCCGTTTCAGAGGGGTATCTATATGACGGTGTTGTCAAAAACAGTAGAGACCAAGAAAAGGTTACTGTATTTTGTAAAAACAAATTAAGCCTCTATACTCAAAATCATGGGGTGGCTTCTAAAAATACCATTAAGGACTATGAAAAAAGAGGGTATCAACCTTATTTTCCCAAAAACATATATAATATCCTCTGTCGTTCCTATCAAGAACTAAAGTTGTTTTAAAATTGAATTAAATCCCCCTAAATTAGCCGGACTAAGTTCCGGCTTTTTTATTAGTCCATTTTAGAGTCTATAAGCAATGGCAATGCCTCTGCGAGTAACTTCTTAAATCCACGTTTTGTTTTCGCTTTTGACGACTTATAGAGGTGGTTTAATACGGTAAACTTGTAACCTTTGCCGAGCCAGTCCCAAGTGAACACATATTGCTGTGGAATATCCCCAATAGACAAGTCGTTGAAATACGTGTCAATGATTAGTTGCACACCTTCAGTCCTTATGGCTACTGCTTCATCGAACATTTCGATGAAGGGAACGACGATTGTTCCAAGTTTAAATTCTGTTGGTTCTTTTCTTCTTTTCATCTTAAGCCGCTGATTTTCTGATTTGCTTGTATGTATAACGTGTGTCAGCGCAGCAGAGGAAACAGTTAAATCGGTCTGAATTGCTGATGTCCCTCAGATTATACCTATACACGAACTCATCAACATATTTCTGCAAATACTTTTTGAGCAGAGTTCTGTATGTGCCTTTGACCATACGCTTGAAATGCGTCCAAGCTCCCTCTATTCTATTGGTTGTTATATGTTCATAGCTGTATAATTTCTTACTATGGTCAACGTAGAAACGGGTATAAGTAAAGCCTATTTGATTGTAGGCATCATTCTCATCTGTATATATGATTGCATTGGGGTGTATGTATTCTTTAATGAATGCAGACAGGGTATCGGATTTTGTATCAGGAGTAACTCTGGCATTCATCAAATTTTCACGTTGTATCATCCCAACGACTGGTGCTTTATCTTTGTGGGAGCGTCCTTGTGAATGAGGCACTTTCTTATCCCAATGACGATTGCCGTTTCTTCCGCCAACAAGGGTTTCGTCTATTTCAACTGCTTCTTCTAAGAAGTTCTCATTGGCGAGGCGCATTGCATGACGTATTTTATGCAATATATACCATGCTGTCTTTTGCGTTACTTCTATATCATTTGCGAGTTGGTAGGAAGAAAGACCTATTTTGTGATTGGTAACAAGCCAAATGGCAATAAACCATTTACGCAAACTTATCTTTGTCTTTTCAAACATCGTACCTGTGCGAACGGTAAAGTTCTTGCCTGTATTCTTACAGCGATATTTGCCACTTTTCAGTTTATAAACTTTAGAGGTCTTGTCAAATGGTGAAACAGGTTTTCCATGCCAATTAATGGCTTCAAGATGTTTAATACAGGCTTCTTCCGTAGGAAATAATTCGTAAAGAGCCATGATTGATTTAGCATTAAGTTTGAATGGGTCTTTCATAAGGCTGTCCTCCAAATTTTAATGATGTTACAATTTACAAAGATTGATTGGTTCAACAATGAGTCCACGGAGAAAATCTTGATAAAAATCTGATAACCTCCTTGCGTATAACGAAAAATTGAGGACGGAGTAACTCGAATTTGAGTTAAAGATTGTGAAAGATGCTATGGAAAGAATACGTTATACTTTTATAATTAAAATTTATAGAAGTATGAAAGCATTAATTGAAAAGAAAGTAGTTCGAGAGCCTTATGCTCCGAGTGAAGATTTAAATGGAAAGATGGTGTCTGAAACTGCCACCATCTATTTCCTTAGATTGCCTATTTTTAAGCGTACAACGATTATGAAACTTTCGTAACCGCTTTAATAGGTAGTTTTACAGAGTACTCAAATTTATTATTTAAAGAACTATAAAAGACAGCTTGTATATATCCATTTTCAATATATACCACTGTCATTTTCACGTTCGGTTCAGAATTTAAGTATACAACATCTCCAATTTTTAATTCCATAAGATTTATATTTTAATTTGCTCTAAGGTACGGAATAAGTTTGAAATAGCAAATCGAAATGGAGATAAAAACGTTAATAAAATAGAAAAATGACTGGTTCGGGGATTTCCCGACTCCAGCCTTTCTATGATTTTCCAGTGTAGATATGTGTATCAGTACCAAAATTTTTGCTTTTAGAGTATAAATTTTAATTTTGCAAGCAAAATTTCGCGAAAGAGAATGGGTTTATATTGGCGTAGAAGCACTAAAATTTCTTCCAGGTGTACGAATTAACTGGAGCAAAAAAGTGGACCAAGCATATCAATGGGATCTAAAGGAGCAAAGGTGAACATTGGCAAGCGTGGAACTTATGTATCTGGAGGCATTCTAGGCACGGGGCTTTATTACCGTCAAAAAGTGGGTGGAGGATCAAAATCAAATAGTTCTTCAACTACTGGAACAAATCCTCCAACCAGTGCCACTACTCAGACAACATTTGGATTCTCAAAACAGGGTTGCCTTGTGTTCATTGTTGTGTCTGTAATTCTTTCGTTGCTACTTTCAAGCAACTTCATAACAGCTGCATTGGTTGCAGTAATTGCTGGATTATATTGGTTCTTCATGTCACGAAAGAAGGCTTCTACTCCACAACCAAACACGAATGCAACACGACCTACGCAGCCTGTTCCAATTTCAACCCCCATCTACACCAACTCCTTTTCAATCGGCTCCTTCGTCTAACGATATTGATGTAAAGGTTGCTGTAGCCGAAGTTGAGCATCTTATTACTGAGATTGACAATACGACAGACAAGGTGAAACTACCATCAATCTACCGTAAGCTCATGTCAATCATCTATAAGTTGGAGAAAATAAATGGCGTTGAAATTAAAGGACTTCCGATTGAGATAGCAAAGAAACGTATATTAGAAAACTATCGCAGACGCTTGAACTCTTAAAGATGTAAATTTATGCAATATGTTATAGCCATAGTTATAATAGCCATCATATTATATTGGACTTGGGAAATTCTTCTCATGTTGTTTCTATTGTACGGAATAGGAATAATTGCCAAATCTATATATAAAAGTTCGAGCACACATGCTGTGCTTTACATGTATTTGTGGATAGTATATGGCGGATTTGCCTTCCTTCTTCTATGTTTACCAATTACACATGTGCGCTGGTTCAAAGGCGAAAGGACTTGGTTGGAAAAATTGTATAATACAGAGTATCTGTCTAAGAATAGAAAAAGATTGCGATAAATACATAGCATTTATTTTAGTAAACCAATTAAACGAATGTAAAATTCCATCCATCTACAGAGATATATAATCTGTATAATAGAATTGCGAGTCAAAATGCCGAGAATTTGTATCTTGATTTTTCGATGTCGGTATCGCTTGCTAAAACATTCTATGATATGAACAAGAACGAATATGACAATGATTACTACCGGTATTCATATATGTATCCAGAGGTTTATGATAATGAATTCAAGAAGTACGAATTGCTTGATGGAGTGAACTTTTATATTAGATGGTATTTTCATCAAAAAAAGGTTACAAGGCGTTGTGTTACGTGACTCGGAGAGTAGTTCTGAAGACGGATGCTTTAAGGCGGAAAAGTTATCTAAGGCAATTAGAAAGAAATTTGGAAATCCTATAGAGACCTCAAAAGATTCGGTTAATTATATAGCAAAGTGGTTGTTTGATGATAAACATATTATAGTGACCTCGATACGTGAATTTAATGGGAATGGTGATGATGATACATATTATTCGTATTACAACGAGTCTCAACGCTTCATAGGCGTCATAATATATAATGCTCATTCCGTCATACCTTTAATCGAACAAGAAAGATTAGCACGTAGAGAAGCTGCAAGAGTCGCAAAAGAACAGAAAAAGAAGAAGCAAGAACAAGCACGGAAAGCATTACTAAAACAACAAGAAGAACAAAAAAGCTGTTCGTCAGAAAGAAATTGCAGATAGCATTTTTGCAGCAAAAAGAAAAACGACATTCAAAATGGTTTCTAATAATTTTATAATGCATATAGTATCAGCGACTACAGCAATTATATCGTTGATATTACTTATGGCATCTGTATATTATGGTTTGTATGAACAATGGATTTATGTGGCAATTTGCATTGTTGCCATCGTATTGGATTTCTACATCCATATGACGTTAGTAAATAAAATCAACAATAAATACTATAATAAACAGGCTAAGTCAAAGAAAACTACCAATCTGAAAGATTAGCGTTGGACTCAACCTTTTCTTCTATATCGTCTGGTAAATTATAGAAGAAGTCAAAACCTGTGATACGTTCAACTTGGTCAACGCTATTAACATAACTTGACTGTGGATTGTTGCATGGATGATTTTTGTAGATAAAGCCAATAGCTTTTGGCGTGCCATTCATGCACAGAACCACCTTGAAGAATCCTTCAGGAACAGTCACGTTGTTAGGACCAATCGTTTCGTGCTTACCCTTATACAAAATGGGGCCTGCAACAATGTAGATGTCACCATACTTGTTAGCCCAATTACGGCAAGCGATCTCCAACTCATTCCAATCACCACAGTTAAGATTATGATCCTGTGGACATATATTTGTAAGGAAAAAACGACTCCTTCATTGGCTCAAATCCCCATTTGTTGTCACCTGCGGGACACATGTGACCACGGTCATAACCAGAACCTTTGTAATCAACAAGTTCTGCTCGTGGCGCAGGCACCTCATCATCTACAATAAAGTTTGACAATCTCCTCTGATCACCATTTGTGTGGTCTGAAATTAAATGCCAAGCCACCCACTTCGGAATTTTATTCACCTTGTCATATGAGGTAGTATAAGTAGTCCTCTTTAGGATAAAATCGTTGTCAGAATAGGCCGGAACCTCCAAACCTTGATAATTTTGTTGGCTGATGCTTACGGATTCTGTTGCATTTTGCGTTAAGATTGTTTGTTTTGCCTCTGGTGATTCCTGTGCATTTGCAAACATCCCAATTATTATCTGGTCTATCTTTCCTGGTTGACAGCCAAACAAGGAAAAAGACATTATAGTAGTTAGGAGTAATCGTATCATAAATACATGCTTAATTTTTTGCCTGAGCGCAAAGTTATAAAATTCACACAAAATAGGCAAAACTATTCAATTTTTTCTTTTCCTAAATAATACATGTTTCCCCAAAATAGAAAAATCAAAACTTACCAAACCGTAGAAAATAATGATTGCCTTATGGTTCAGAACCGAATGCATCACACAAAAAGACTAATAATAATCATAGAGTGAAGATGCTTTACTTGGTTCTAATTTGAGATTTTTCATAAGTCATTTCCTGTAAATGCTGATATTGTTCTTTCACCGCCCGATACATCGAATAATACGCAAAGGCTTCTTCTCAATGCTTCATGCTACTAACCGATGCTACAACAGCCCACGTAACAATAATGACAATAAAGGCTACAACATATCGGAACTTTATATGATAGCCACGTATAAACATCCCATTGATATTGGGTGGAATAACCGTTACTGGAATTTTCAACTCATTAATTTTGGCAAATATCTCATCCTGCCGTTTTAATATGCTTTCGGTATTTGCCTCGATAGCCATACGATTGAGGTTGTAATCGCAAACGTGTCGATAAAGATATTCAAGAAATTTAGACTTTTGCTTGAATAATTCAATGAGTTTCGGAAACCACAGCGAAAATGGTAAAGTGTCCGGTTGCTGTTTCCAAACATGTCGCTTTACCACAGACAAGGCTTCATTCCAGCAAGCACAGAAACTTTTGGCGACTCCATTATAAATGGTCTTTTCATCAAAGTCCACTTTTACAGATTGCTCTGGTTTAGGAACTGTAGTATTCTGTTTTTCAATACACTCTTTAAGCTCGTTGATACTTTGGCGCAAATTTACCAGATTTGCTGCTACTACATCTTCTTTCATTATCTTCTACGTTTTGAGGGTTTATAAAAAGGTTCGTGTCTTTGGTTATCCTTGTCTTTGTCGTCTCGCCATCCCTGTTCATTACTTGTTCCTCCACCTCCACCGGAAGTTATGGCTTGATGAGGTTGAACAACCAGTTCCGCTGCCACATTGCCCAACGTAACGCAAAGGCGATTAAAACTCAAATCACGGTCAAGTTTAGAACCTGCTATACTATACTCATTTTGACAGAATGATATGCCACGAATTTTATCAGAGTTATCTGTATGATTAAAGCGCATATCTATACCCAGACCTTTGAGAAGGCCAAGAAAATCATCCCATGAACAAGATACAGCCAGTGCATCAAGAGTTGCAGAACGTAGATTATACTTCCGTAATTGATAAGGGCGCAAACGACTCTTGTTTCTGGCTTTACTATTCTTAGGAGCAAAGTACAGTTCATATTCTTTAGTCAAAGCCCGACATACTTTCGTATTATGTATTCTTTCATTGCTGTCAGAAATGAGATTGCCATCATTGTTTATCCGGTTAAATACTAAATGACAATGAGGATGTTTCGTGTCGTGATGTCGGGCTATAATATATTGAGTATTGCGAATCCCCATTTGTTCCATCCATTTCTTAGCAATCTCTACCATCAGCGCATTCCCTTCTTCATTATCAGGAAAATCGGCTATATCTTGCGAAGAGAAAGCAATGTGATACGTGCTTCACAGGACTCTTTACTTTCGGGCGTATGGATGCTTGAAGGTAAAAAGAATCGGCAATCAACTTATTGCTAATAGCACATACTCCTTCGTGCGCTAAAAGTGTAGCGCATTTCTTCTTGTCCCTTTTGGTCGTTGGCATAGTTTACAATACCTCCGAAATCAACTCTTGTTTTAATCTTTGCTATCATGACAGGTATTCTTTACTTGGGTGATAATTCTACTAACTTCCGAGATAATCGGAAAAACACTGTTGTTTGACTGTTTCCAATCCATAGATGTGCATCTGATGTGCAATCTGATTGACGTTATTAGCGATACCGGAAAGGTCACGGATTGCCGATACCATTTCCGGACTGATACGCTGACAGACCAGACAATCCATTGCTGCCTGATGGCAAAATTCATTGACAGACAATCCTGCTTGTTCCGCTTTGGATTGGATATAGATATAGTCGTTCTCGGTAAACATTACCCGAAAACATTTCGTGCGTTTCTGATAACTCGCCAACTTAGGGCGACCGCCAAGTTTCTTCTCCTTCATATTTATCTTAACTTTCATGTTCACAAATTGATCTTTTGAGAGTGGCAGTTCCATCCGTTTACCGCATAGGTTTTAGTGACACTAAAACACAAACTTGCCACTCAAAAAATCTTCCTATATTTCCCCTGCTCTATCCGGCATAGCTTACCATCTTTAATAAAGGCTTCTATCCACTTGTTTGCCGTACTTCCATTTTCGCCCAAAGATGAAACCAGTGCATCATAATCCTTCTTTGTGAAAGTATCGGGTAACATATTATAAAGGGTATTCCTTCGTGCATAAACACCAATCTCTTGCGAAGCGGAATTGAATTGTTTGGACTGATTTCCTGACAAATTCTGATAAATGAATACGGCATGATAAAGTAAGGTTTCGCAAATACTCATGGCTATAGAATAGTCATACTCATGGCAAACCAATTGCTCTACCTCGTCAAGTGAGGAAGAATTACGATGTACATTCTCCAAATGCCGGACAGCGGTCAACACCATCATTATACGATAAGCAATCAGTCCCATCCGTCTGACTACACCTTGCATCTTGTTATCTACTTCGTCACAACATTCCTCATTCACACGACTGAGATATTCAATAAACTGTTCCTGCAAATCAGAGGGAAGAGAAAAGGAATAATTACCCTGCCGTACAAATTCCTCATGCAAATGACAGAATTTATCTCCCAATAGTTTGAACATGGCATTCTTGGATTGGGAAATATCATTTGTGGCAAACACGTTTCTTATACCTCGTTTGAAGCGGATAATATAGAAACAAAAGCAACTCATCAATCCGTTCTCTGCATCAGGTATCAATCTTCTTACCTGTTCAGGAGTTCCAGCCAAAGCGACTGACACTCTCGGATTAGCTACTTCGCAATACTCCCTGTCCTTACGCCGGCTCAAACTGACCAACTCATGGTGAAATGCTTTTCGCAACACATCGGAATAGTTACCATAGTCCGACTTCAAAGTCTGACTTAACGTGTCACCCTCCGATTCAAATAACAGTCCGATACCGTCATTATCTCCCAATATCTTCAAGAAAGAGCTTGCGCTGCTATTGGCAGGAATGACGAGCATACGCATGGGCGGTTCTGTTGGCATAGTCATTCCATCTGTTTTCTTACCTTTGATATAAGTGCTCATCGCTTCTTTGTATTCCTGTTCCATCCGCTTTGAAAGTTCATGCAAATTACGGTTAATGGGAGCTACCAATTCTCGGCATAAGGTCAATGCTCCTTTTCCCATACCGGCATCTGCCACTACAAATAGATACAGATTCGGATAAACAATACGCTCATCGTACACTCCACAAACATTATGAAAGCATACCGACAAACATACAATAGCCCCAATCAATATTGTATCACGGTCATCTACCGAAATGGAGTTATTGACAACCTCATTTAGAAAAGGAGGAAGGTGTTCAAACACACATTCAGGAAATGCAGGAAGTTCTTCCTCTGATTTTATCCATTTACCCGTTTTACCATTTTGAATATTTGGCAAAATGGATAAACGCTCTTTATTGAACGAAGCCAATAAGATTCCGGCTTGATTTGCCAAATGGAAGAAAGAACGGATAGTAATGCCTTGCCCTTTGGAGTGCAGACAATGCGTATATTGTTTATCCGTTTCTTCCCTTTGATAGGTAGGGTAAAACCTGCTAATGCGGTGATAATACTCCCGTCCGTTCTCTCCCAATCCATCTACAAGTGCAAAGCCCAACTCTACCCAATCTTTATAATTAGAGGCTATATCAATGGCACGCCGTTCTATCTCCCGAACAACACTTTCCACATCTTCCTCTACCTTATCATATATAGGGGTAATACTTGGTGTATGTGCTTGTTGTATTTCAGAAGGGACATTCTCCCAATCTTGGGCGGAAAATATTTTCTTCGACATCATCTTTGTATTTAGGGTTAATATATGCTTGTGGGTCGTATGGAAGGAGGCATGAACGAGCCACATCACTGCCGGACATATCCACTGATGGCAAGCCTGTTGCTTTGATACAGTTGGCAACAGCCTTGAAGTACCGAGAATGTTCCCAGCCTTTCAAGTCAACAGGTATTATCCACTTCAAGCCACTACCGGATGGGCTGACAAATAACAGTTCCGTATCAAAATACTCATGATTGAGTAATTGCTGTTTTAGCTCCACGATATTCTCCACATGGTCAAAATCCAGACACATCAATCCTGAGTGCATAATCAGTTCCTTCCCATTCCGTTTGCGGAATAATCCCGAAAAAGTACAATAGTCGAAATGGATGGCTTTGTATCTTTTGGATTCGGAAGAAGATAGCATCAAACGCAGGGATTCAGTTTGTGGTTGCGCATAATGCCCGATGATATAGCGATACACATCCACAATGCCTACCGCCCTTATCGGTTCGATGTTTTGGATGGGTCTTACGAAAGAACGAAAAGCAAATAATCTGTCGTTTCCATCATCTGATAATCTTTTTAGATTCGACAAATCGTCTGGCTTCTTCCATTAAGTCATCTTGGGTCTTGTGCGATTTGTTCTTCAACCAATTCGTCTAATCTCCGATTGCAGGAAAGCCAAAGCCTTATTTATTTTATGTACGGGAATCTGTTTGGTAGATACCATCCATTAAACTGTCTGTTTGGCTGGATGTGATGGCAGATAAGTACAAAGCTCATCTATATCCATCCACTTAGGTGAATTACTTGCCTGCTTATGTTGCAAGGCATTTACTTTGGATTGTAGTACTTCTACGGACTCAATCAGGTAGGACAACGCATTCGGCATTTCCTCCAATGAATTTACTTTATAAGCCATTTTCTTCGTATTAAAGTTGATGCCGCAAAAGTATAGGGATGTTTATGAGTGCTAAATAGGTGCTTAACCACCACCAATCAACCGCTCATTTACCACTGACAGATTTAAGTTTCATTAATACGAGAATTTATTGGAAAACATAATAAAAGGGGAATAAACTATTATTGGGACTAACACATTCCTCACCGAAAGTCTCAATGCTACAAAACACCCCTCAAAAAGCCGATGCTTCATGAGGGGCAAATGGTGGTAAGTATATGATTGGTATTACATAAGTCGTTGGTGCTCAATGGTGGATATAACCACCACAACCTATAAATCCAAAATTTTTCTATATACAGTGTATTGGCGGCTTTCTCCTTTTGTTCGTTTACAAGATGCGTATAAATCTGCGTAGTTTTGACGTTTGTATGTCCCATCAAAGACTTGATTGTGTATATGTCAACGCCATTTTCCAGCAACAGCGAAGCGTAGCTATGTCGCCCACAATGGAAGGTGATGTGCTTCTTGATACCGGATGCTTCTATCCAGACTTTCAGAGGACGAGAAATCCAAGAGGCATCGGTCAGTCCTTCAAAAACAAGTGCTTCATCATCGTTTGGACGTATGCCACATAATTGAAGTGCTTGTTGGATGACAGGCTTGTAATCCGGTCTTTTTGTCTTTTGCTGTACAACGACCGCTTGCCATGTTCCCTTACTTGTTTGTTGAATCTGTTTCCATTTCAAAGATTGAATATCACTATGGCGCAATCCTGTGAGAATAGAGAACAAGAACGCACGTTTCAAAACATCATCCTTGCAAGGGGTATCAACCAACATTTGCACCTCATTCATGGTAAGTGCAACACGGGGTTTCTCAATGTTTGTTATTCCCTTTACTTTTGCACTTATATCAACAGTGAGATATTCATCAATGAATGCCTGTTTCAGTCCGGCTTTGAGTATAGAGAAATAAGTCGATGCCGTGTTTTGTGAGATAGTACCTTTCTTATTCCCTCCCATTGGAGCACGCAGAAGGAACATCTTTATATCTTCAAGCAGTTTTAACTGAAATCGTCTTTGAATGGAATTGGTGCCCTTGTGAATACATTTTCAATAATTCGCCTACACGCCTCCAGTTGACTATAATCGAATCGGAACTATTGGGATGACGTGTGCTTATAATACCATTGAAATACTTGATAAAGTCCTGTTCGCTCCGCTCATTCTGTGCAGCGATTTCGTTTTCCTTATCAGTGTATAGGATGGCACTATCGTATTCATGCTGCCGTAACTTCCGCACATTGTCGGCATAGATACAAGCCTCTTGGTCTATCGTTGAACGGCATTGAATAATCCCATTCAAATCACGCTTAGGCTTATAGTTGAATGTTCCATCTGGCAAAATACGTGCAATGGACGATTTGTCCCAAACAGGCGTGGATATAGTCCGGTTAATGGATTCCACCACACGGCTTGCTCGTTTAGAACCTCGCTTATAAACTGGTATGATTCTATAATCAGATACCACTCTTCTTTATAATTCGACCTTCTGAGCTTGACGGTCACTTTGGTATTAGGTAATGCTTTCTTCATAACGACTTATATAATTTATCAATTTCAGATTTGGGAACATAAACATAGTTACCGATTTGGCGTGTAGGAATAGAATGACGGCGTATGTGCTTAAATACACTGCTGTCATTGATATGGAACTTCTTTGCGATCTCTCCGATGGTATAACAATCTTTGGGTTCAAAGGACAATGCTTCCTTTTTTCTCTTTCTACTCCCTGCCTTTGTTTTGAAGTGTTCATCCATATACTGCCGACTAAGGCGTATCAGACGCTGGCCAAAATTGTATGACGGTATCAATCCTTGCCGTATCATACGATAAAGTACATCTTTACTAATGCCGTAAATCAACATAGCCTCTTTTACGGTTAGATACCCCTTGCAGGATGGTATTCGTCTAATCAGTGCTTGGCGTATCGCTTCTTTCTCTTTTGCGATTTGTCTTTTCTTATATGCTCTCTTGGAACAAGCAGGGCAACAATACTTCGACACTAATGTGGGAGGAGTAAAGATTTTACCACACTCCTCGCAACTTCTTTGAATGGTGTAATTTCCTCTTGGCATATTCTTCTCGTTTTAAATGGTTTATATCAATCTAAGTTGTACCTTATCGCCAAATAAGACGTGTCGCAAACATGTCGCAAATAAGAGATAAAAAAGCCCATAGAAAACACATAGCAACCATGAACCCTATAAACGTAAAAAGCGTGCAACTCATTGAGCTGCACGCTTTTGCTTATTGTTTATTATCTGTTTCCTTATCGGAATCATTTGACTTGTTCAAATATAAAGTATATTGATAATCAGTTAGTTACTGTTATCAAGATACAAATGATATGCAAATGTAAGTATAAAACCATATAGAAAAAGTACAAATGGACATTACTTTGTATGATAACATCCTTTTCTACAGATTAAGGGTTAACACAATGTTATACTACTGATATTCAGCATATTGAAGCTGTTCTTCCTTGCATTCAACAAAGAGTGTTAAATTATATTAAATCCTACAGGGCAATTATGATTCGTGCAAAGATAATATTTTGCAGTCAAAGGAAGAAAGACTTCTTGAACCACTTCTATGGTTCTATACTTCTGTTTCTGACGTAAGCTGACCCGTACGGTTTTCGGGTTTTAGACGGACATATATACAGTTTACTTTAGGTTAGCATATATATAAGAGCTAACCAAGGTAAACTAAAGTGTTTTTGTCCTGTAGATACTGCACTTTGTGGACTCTTTTCTCCTTTGACTGCAAAAACCTCTTATAGCCTTATCTCCACCTATAACGTCACTTCACACTGCTGTACCATGCAGTCTGCCATGTACCACCCCATCGGGCTTTGATAAGAATTGTGTTGCAAAGGTACCTGTCATGGCGTTCATCCTGCAAGGTCGGTGCCTGTGGTTTGTCCGTGAAATCTCCACGCTCTGATTGTGGCAGAGGTAGTATTTGACGGCAAAAGCCTTGCATTGATGAGCCATAACACCTTTTAGGGGCAACATAATTCTTTAATCAATCCCGATGGTAGTTGGTTCTACATAAGGGAAGAAAATAAAAATTTTATCTTATGGCTAACATTTGCGACACTCAGTACAAGGTGACAGGCTCACGCAAAGCCGTGGCAGACCTTTGGAACACACTCCAAGAGTTGGAGGTGAACAGTAATAATGTGTATCTGTATCTCTTGGCAGAACACTATGGCATTGACTACGAGAAGAAAGGCATCTCGGTGAGAGGACACATCTATTGGGCAGAGTATGAGGAGAACGTGGAAGACGATTATGCCCTCTTGTCCTTTGACACCGAAAGTGCTTGGTCTTCATGCGACTTGTTCTTTGAGGAGGTGAACAAGGCACTTGGCGATGAACTTTCAATCAGTTGGCGAGAGGTTGAGCCAGGTTGCGACATCTTCTATACGCACGATGAGAACGACTTCTTCCCCGAAGAGTGCTACGTCACTGCATACGGAGAACTCTTTGAGGATTGTGAGGGTGCTTACTCCACCTTTGGTGATGCTATCAAGTTGTGGTGTGAGAAGACTGGTGTCTCACAGGACGGAAGAAGCGAACAGAAGATGATTGACTTCATCAATGAATACGAGTATGAGGCAGAGGACACGAATTTCTGCATCAATCCAATCACATTCGGCTAACAAGGAGGAACGGATATGGCAACGATAGACATGGAGCAGTTGGACGGCGTTGTAGGGTGTTTCTGCACCTTGCTTTATCCCCGAAGAGGTCAGACAGAGGGAACGATTGTCGAGGACTTGGGTTGTGAGGTCATTGTCCAGCTCATCAACGGCAAGGAAGTGACGGAGTACAAGGATGATGTTGTCATCTGTGAATAATCAGGAGAGAGTCTGTTGGCTATGTGGCTTGCAGACTCTTTCTTCCTTTGACTGCAAAAACTCTTTTAGGACAATCCTCCAATGAGGTTATGGCTGTTGTAACTGAAATACCTTGGGAGCAAGTTGTGCGGTTTGCTCACTTGCTCCAGTCCTGTTATAGAAGCGATGCTTCGACACCTGTATAGCGATACGTCGCCAAAGTCCCTTCGCCGTTTTAAGCGTCTCTGTACCTTGTTATAGGAATGGTCATTTCGCCTTTTGGTTTTACTCGTCTGTCTTTTGCGACTCTTCCTTGTCGGACACAGAACTTGGTCTTAGCATGATGACAGTGCTATCGCCAATCCTCTGATGTCTGTCCTCTTTTGGCTTGATGCCTCTATTGCTAAGCTGACCCTTAGGCTTGTCGTTCATCGTGCATCAGTGTTCATGCTCCTCACTCTTCTGATGATACAGCTGTAAGGTCGGATTTCCCGCTTCGTTTCTCCAGGCATACAGCCATAGCAGTGCCCCTGTCTGTTGCATACGGATTGCCTCCTTGCTTACAACCTTTGTTCCATTGTTTGGCCCCGTCTTTTTCTGAATTGAGCTATTTGAAAGCCACTTATTTTTACCATGCAAAGGTAGCGTGATGCTGCGAAGGACTTCCTCCTTCTTGTGTGGCCGCTATCGCTGTGACCAATAAAATAGTGCGTAATCTTCCTTTTTCTCCCTTACCGCCAACGACAAAAAGAGTATTGCGAACGATTTTCATGGTGCTTCCCACATGGTGCCACATCCCTGCATTTTGAATGCATGTAAAAATTAAGTTTCACTTTTAAATTCAATTCAAAATGAAAAAGATCGAGAACAACTTCACAGTTTCAGGTTTCGTAGGTAAGGATGCAGAAATCCGTCAGTTCGCAAACGCCAGCGTAGCACGCTTCTCATTGGCAGTAGGCCGTCAGGAGAAGAACGGCGAGGAAACCAACCGCGTATCGGCTTTCATGAATATGGAGGCATGGCGCAAGAACGAGCACACCGAATCATTCGACAAGCTCACCAAGGGCACGTTGCTCACCGTCGAGGGTTTCTTCAAGCCAGAGGAGTGGACAGACAAGGATGGCGTGAAGCACTCCAGAATCATCATGGTTGCAACCAAGTTCTACGAGTGTCCCGACAAGGAGGAGACTCCTGCGGAAGAGCCGGCCAAGCCAGCAACCAAGAAAGGCAAGAAATAGCCTTTCCTCTCCATAACAAGGCGACCTTCGGGTCGCTTTTGTTTTGCTCAGGGACATCAATCTGCTGTTATAGCGTGTGATAATCTTCTCTAATAACAACCATGTGCATTTATTAACCATAACGGCAACGCCGTCTTCCTTTATTCTAACCACTTCGTCCCTCACCATTTGCGAAACGTCACCAAGATGGTTGGCATACAGATATTCCCGGCTGATGGCGACAAAGTCGCTATTAGCCAAGAAAGACAGTATGCCAAGGTCTGAACGCGAGAGGACTGCCATCTATGCCACAAGATGCCGAAGCCGAGGCTTCTGATAATTGTGTCCTTTACTGGCTATCCACTCGCCTTGATATTCAGACCGTCAATCTTGCGACAGCTTCACTACCCACCCACACCTGCTTTACTATTCTTCTTCTCTTTGACTGCAAAATATTTTCTGTTATAAGCGGTGGTTTCGTCCAAGTGCGTTGTATCGCTTCGCCCCACACCTTCAGAACGGCATTACTGTACGGACACCGCACGAATCCCATGTGACAGGCAGCCAACAATGTCACTATCAGAAACTGACACTTCTGATAACTGCCTTTATTGCTGTCTGGCTGTCCCATTATCGGGCTTCGGCAATGTCCGTGTAATGCCATTCTGCCCACCCATACCACCTTTACCACTAATCAACTGTTTTACAATTTCTCTTCTGCTATACAAGAGGCAGTTCTTGTCCACTCAGGCATATTGAATGTGGCAGACATGTCTGCTACGTCCAATCTGCCTCAGTGTCCTGCGGCAAGGACAAGGCACATTTGTCATGCTGACAGGAGTGCCCGATTTGTCCGTTGCGCAACTGTCTCTTCTTGCCTGATATACGTTACTATCTACTTCTAAATTATACTGCTTTGCCCCACGCCTTTGCGAAGCGTTACATGGTCTGTCGTCATACAGACATCCTTGGCTGATGGCAACACGTTGCTATTAGCCAAAGCTGACAGTATGCCGAAGTACCGACGCGAGAGAATTGTCTGTCCGTGCTACAAGCTATCAAGGCTGAAGCTTTGATGACTTGCATCCCGGTCAGCCAACACACTCGCTTTATGTCGGTACAGCAGACCTGCAAACACTTCACTGCCCACCCTTACTGTTTCAATCTTTCTTCTTACCTCTTTATATATAACACATCATTCCTCTTGCAGCCAATATCAATAATCTTCTTCCAATCAGCGCAGTGGTAGGCATATTTCCTGCAAAGTTAGCCGCGTCTGAGACAATCGTCAAATTCTGCTTGAGGTCTTGTGACTGTGAACAATCTTCCTTTTCCTCGGAAAAGAGTATTCTTCACACATAATTTGTCTTTATGTCTTTTCTTGCGGCTTGTGGGAGCAGAAAATATCCCTCCACAGGCTGAAAGGTCTCGAAAGGAGGGAAGAGAAAGAAACGGTTAAGCGAACGCAGAGGGAATTTATTCACTATGCTGAGCGTAAGTTTCTTCAACGTAGTTAAACAAGTCCAGCGACATGGGCGACAAACTTATTTGTATCACTAAAAAATAGAAAGGCAAATGAAGATTATCATCCTGCATGATGCTGACGCACGCATCGAGTATCTTGACGTAGCCGACCACCTTCTCGGCTCAGACATCGAGGAGTTCCTCACCAGACAGGGCTTCTCAGTGAACAACATCACATGGCTTGTCACATCGGCAGACCATATCCCAGTGGTTTACCACAAGTATGACATCGACTGCAAGACCGGCGAGGCAACCCACACCAAACGAGAGGCAGAACTGCAAGACCTCACTATCCACGGACAACTCCAGGCATTGCAGCACCGGGAGCAGGACGAGCTGAAAGCGGCTCTTCGCAAGTACGGCACGGAGGTGGACGGAGGCTTTGAGGTGCATTTCGAGGGAGAGCAGCCCATCGTGGCAGGTTATCTCTTTGACGAGCCTCGTGACATCGTCATAGACGCAGCACGTTTGGATGCCGACGGAAACTTGTCGCTTCTTGGAGAGGACAAGGAAGTGAGGGATGGACAATACGACATAGAGCCAAGCGACATATTTGGCGGTCAGTTGGACTATGTCACGTCGAGTATAGGTGCATGGATGAAGTAGGAGCATGTATGACCCAGTGCATCGTATATGACGAGACGACCAAGGAGAGCGAGACCTTTTGCTCATTGACCGCAGCCAAGAAGTGGATGCGAGAGCGCATCAAACAGAAGCATGAGGTAAGCGGACAGAAGTACAGAGTCTATTCCGACGGAGAGTTTGTTAATTGCGGCTCTATCAGTCTCACAGGCAGCAACAAGTCTTTTGTCGCCAATACAAGGCAGACGAAGAAAGGATATTAATAACAAGGTAACGGCAAGCCTAACCAACTTGCCACACATATATTGATATGGAAAAGCAAATATTGAGTTTTAATGACTTGCCATCAGCATTGTCATTAGTAATAAACAAGCTGGAGATTTTAGAAGAAAAGTTTTCCACACTAATGACTCAAATTCAGCCCGATAAGGGATTGGAATGGCTTAGTGTTTCCGAATTGAGTGAGTATCTCCCTACCCATCCAGTTGAACACACAATCTATTGTTGGACAAGCAATAAACAAATACCATTCCATAAGAAGGGGAAACGTATCATGTTCCTCAAATCTGAAATTGATGAGTGGATGCAAGATAACAAGAGTAGGTCACGAGCAGAAATTATGAATGAAGCAATAGCTTATGTTCAATCAACAAGAAAAGTCATTTAAATAACAAGGTAACGGCAAGTCTAAACCAACTTGCCACTATAACATTTTCACATTATGATTTACACTCACACTATCGGACGCATCGGAGCAAAGGATTGCCGCGTCATCACAGGTACACACGGAACATTCATGGCTGTTGACATCGCAGTGGACGACTACAGTAAGGGCAAGCAAATCACCACTTGGGTAAGGGTGAAGAGCAGCAAGGAGAACCATATCCGATTTGGCTGAATACCTCACCAAGGGTCGTATGGTGCTTGTGGAAGGCACACTGACTTCTTCCATTTGGACAGACCGCAACGGAGAGAACCACATACAGCATAGCATCATAGCTGACTCCATCGCCTTTGTCAATGCAGGGAAGAAGGATGCAACCGACACACCTGCAACAAAGGCACGCAAGGCAGCCAAGGCAGAGGGCGAGGCTCCCGTACCGCCAGCCGATGCACCGCAGGACAAGAGCGAAGACCTTCCCTTCTGAGGGTAGTATCAACTGAGAGTAGTACGTACTAATCGTAGTAAATCCGCTTTTACTATGGTTAGTATGTACTATCAGTAGTAGAATAGTAAAGTAGTATTCACTAATAGTAGTATCATGTTATGACACAGATAATTGCAGTATTAAATCACAAGGGTGGTGTAGGGAAAAGTACGACCGCAGTAAGCCTTGCGGCAGCTCTGCAACTGAGTAAGAAGAACGTCTTGGCTATTGACATGGATGGACAAGCCAACCTCACGGAAGCCTTGGGATTGTCCATCGAGGAAGAACAGACAGTCTATGGCGCAATGTGTGGACAGTACACCTTGCCGTTGGTCAAGTTGCACAACGGCATCACCGTCTCACCCTCATGCCTTGACCTGTCTGCGGCTGAGTTAGAGCTTATCAGCGAGCCGGGACGGGAGCTTATCTTGAAGGGACTTATCACCAAAGCCATCGCCAAAGAGCATTTCGACTACATCATCATCGACTGTCCACCGTCATTGGGCTTGCTGACCTTGAATGCCCTCACCGCAGCCGACTACATCATCATCCCTGTTCAAGCGCAATACCTTGCCATGAGAGGTATGGCAAAGTTGATGGACATCATCCGCATCGTTCAGGAGCGGCTCAACTCCAACCTTAAAGTGGGCGGCATCGTCATCACCCAGTTCGATCGCCGCAAGACGTTGAACCGAAGCGTGAGGGAAATCGTCAATGACAGTTTTCACGAGAAGGTTTTCAAGACCGTCATCCGTGATAATGTGGCTTTGGCAGAAGCACCCATCAACGGCAAGACTATCTTTGAGTATAATCCCAAATCCAATGGTGCCAGTGATTATATGTCTTTGGCAAAAGAAGTGTTAAACTTAAAATAGCATAGCCATGAGCAAGAGCAGTATGTTGAAAGAGGGAATGAAAGGCGGTCTCAACGGACTCCTTTCTTCCACAAAGAAGCCGAGTAAGGAGCAGATAGTCACAGAAACTACACCAGCACCACCTGTGTCTGTTTCTGAGACTACCGAAGTGCCGGTGCATTGCAATTTCCTTATCAACAAGAGCATCCACACGAGGATGAAGTACCTCGCCATCAAGAAAGGGATGTCCTTGCGTGATATTGTCAATGAGGCAATGACAGAATACCTAAAGCGGCATGACACATGAGTGCCGCGCGGTATCATCGCCGAACAGACGATGATACCGCTATCTCTTCTATAAACAGACTTTACTATCCGTAGTATGGTAGTAAAAACTATTCGACTATTATACTATTCGTAGTCGATACTACTTTTAGAAAATACTATCCAACTCATTTTTAGGGCAATAGTTTTCTCTGCTTGTAGGACTGTCTCCATGCTGATAAAAGGCAATGTCGTTCCCTATTACAAGATTTTCTCTTTTTCCCTCATATCAACTATCGTCCTTCCCCATATACAGCTTCGCCCCACGCCATCCCGCCCGTTTCCTCTTTTACATAACAGATTTCTTTTTCGCCTGCCTTGCCGCTGCGGATATTGTTTTGCAAAGGTAATGCTGGCGATTGTTCAAACACCAAATCGTCCAT
>ENA-OQCV01000135-OQCV01000135.1-human-gut-metagenome-genome-assembly--contig:-NODE-135-length-20847-cov-2.552075_pt1 | contig 20847 bp, 33 predicted proteins | sample MGYA00242766_ERZ504592 | MGnify/ENA primary metagenome ERZ504592 (study PRJEB26092, sample SAMD00036315) | human gut metagenome | host: Homo sapiens | study: EMG produced TPA metagenomics assembly of...
ATAACCATCTTTTATTATTAATACTAAAAACTACATAACATAAATAAAAAGGATACCTGTTAAGATATTTTCAGCAGATATCCTTTTTATTGCATTTTGTAAGCATACCTGTTATCATGGAAAAATCAATAAATATTAGGAGATGAGAGATATATGGAAGAATTATACAGAATAATTGAGCAAAAAAGTTAAAGATGCAGGATATCCAAGAGCAATTTCCGGTGAAATGGTTTACGGAGATATCTGCGACCAAATTGAAGGAAAAGAAAATGGCTCTTACGTTTTACTTTCCAAGGTTGAAGATGATGTTATTTTTGAATATCATATTACTGTAATGGATGATGAATTCAATCTTGGGTTACTGACAATACGTACTCCGGAAGGCGTATTTGAAACTGATTTTGATAAATAAAAATAGCTTTAACAGTTAGTAAATAGAATTCTGGAAAACATATCATAACCCAAACGAGAATCAAGTATGTGACAGATATGTCTTATGTCTGTTATTTAAAGTCTATACAAAACTCCAGACATAAGACATATCTGTCATTTTTCATACTTTATCTTTTTATGTTTTTAATCTTCACGTAAATGCACCGCTGTGGCCGCCTTACGACGTCTTGCATCATCCATAGCTGCATAATGTTTCTTTGTGGTGTTTACATCTCTGTGACCTAATACATCGGCTACAAGGTAAATATCGCCTGTTTCCTGATACAAAGTAGTACCGTAAGTACTGCGAAGCTTGTGTGGTGTGATTTTTTTTAGTGGTCGTAATGGCACCTGCGTATTTTTTTTACCAGATTTTCAACAGCCTGGATGCCAATCTTTTTCGCTGGGTAGAGTAGAAGAGAGCGTGTTTCATGCCCTGCTACAGGAACGATATTCTTACGAACTTCCAAGTACTTTTTCAAAGCTTTTTCTACCTCATGTCCAAAATATACAACCATTTCATTTCCACCTTTTCGGGTGACTTTAATCCCATTATTTTTAAAATCAACATCTTCAACATCAAGTCCTACACATTCAGATACACGAATCCCGGTACCAAGCAGGAGAGTAACGATGGCAAGATCACGCTCCTTGGTTTTTCATAATAAACACGTTTCTGTCCGGTAAGCTCATCACCGCAGTGCTCTATATGCTCCAATAACATGGCAACTTCATCAGCATCAAGACGTATAATAGTTTTTTTCATGAGTTTTCGGAACATCTACAAGAACAGTTGGGTTCGTCTGGATAAATTCATGTTTATAATAATATGCATAAAAACTTCTCAATGCAGAAATTTTTCTTTTCAGGCCACGTTCACCATTGGTTTCTGTTTTATCACCATTTTTATATACTTTAAGATATTCCTGATATTCCTCGATATCTATAGCTTTAAGCTGATCCAGAACATCAACGGTAAAATCTTTCATGGAATAGTCCTTAAAGGCAGGATTTTCATCCAGGAGAACTGCAAAAAAAGATTGCGGATATCATACGCATAGGAAATTCGTGTTTTGGTAGTAGTAAGCGGATCCATAGCACGAAAATAATCCTTGCAGAAATCAGGCAGTGTTTTCAAAACAGCTCGAAGCTTCAAAATATTTGAAATATCGGTCTGTTCGTGATAAGTGACTTTCTTGCTATCATTATAATAATCAATATATTTATCCATGAAAAAATCTCCTTGAAAAAAAATTATTTTATAACTTCTTAATGTTAAGAATATTGTTGAGAATATTTAAGACATATAAATCATCAAAGTTGATAATGATTAATAATTGCAGAGAAAATGCCTTTGTCAATAAACGATTACAGCGCAAAGACAGCTGCAGCCTACATCTATATGAAAAAGCTCGCGTTTGTCGTATAGATGTAGATAACATAAAAACATACTACTTTCGTATGTTTTTAATGTTATCTTATTGTTGCCAACCAGTACATCCATTTATTGTTTCCGGATTTATTTTTGCGTGCTAATTGTTTGTATTTATCAAATAATAACTTTTTTCTGCCTTCATGTCAAAAATCATTGATTGAATTACTTAGCGTTCAATTTGAAAATTTTTTCTACAGCGAAATTTTTTGTCAATAATCTGGTAGTTTGTCCCGATGTATATACAAGGCCTTTTCCGTCAACCATAAGTTTCGTCAATTTTTGGAAGGTCTTCCGGAACTTCCCAGTACACGTCATCTCCCGAAAAAAGCCGCTATAGGCTGTCCCAACCGGGATTTGATCACTACTATGCGTGATTTTCCAAAGTCATTAGTTTTACAGACAATCTGTAATAATGCGATTCAATTCCGGAAGCTCTTTTTTGAGAGCGATCAGTTTCCCATCTTTTAGAAAACAATGTCTGGAATAAGCGGTTGTGCAGATTTCATTTCTGCTCGCATTAAAAAGTTCATAATTAAATTCCAGAGAAATTCCATTATACTGCTTAATGCCAACGCGAATCCGGATTTCATCATCGAAGAAAATCCTGCTTTCTATATGCAACTGAAATTTCCACAACAGGGGAGATCACTCCCAACTCTTCTACTTTCTTATAGCTGAAACCCATCCGGCTCATATATCCAATCCTGGCCTCTTCCATCCATTTTACATAATTAGAGTGATGGATAATGCCCATCTGGTCTGTTTCATGATATTGCGCTTTTCTGTAATAAGTGTATGTTTTTTCTGATTCTTCCTTCATATACCATATATCCTTTTTTCATATATTTATAAATGAAAATAACTATACCTCTCGCTTGTCTGCGAAACGATGTACTAGAGCGTGCAGATTGCGGGAATGATTTTTCAGACACGCTCTAGCTGAAACCGGTTAATTATGACGGTCTCTTCACATAATTCAGAGGATTCTGATTTACCCCATTAACCATAACCCCAAAATGAAGATGAGGACCGGTGCTGTTCCCGGTGCTTCCTACATATCCGATAATATCACCTTTTTTGACCTTATCTCCTACACTCAGATTTGGGTTAAATTTAGACTGGTGCATATATTCTGTGATAAGTCCCTTTCCATCATGATTGATCTTGGTATAATATCCGGCACCGCCTGACGCTGCCGGTGAAAGCATGGCAACAATGGTTCCTGATGCTGCCGCATAAATCGGTGTTCCTGTAGGAGCAGGAATGTCAATTCCTTTATGATTGGTAGAACCGATTCCTCCCGGAGATTCCCTGTTTCCAAAATAACTGCTGATATAGGAATAACCGGAGCTTAAAGGCCACCGAAAAGAAACTCCGTTCTGATAGTCAGGAATAAGAGAACCATCTTCTCCAACATAATGATTATCATCAATCCACTGATTTGTAACCAGAGCACCTGTGGAGGAACTCAGGTAATACTTCTCTCCATCTACAGTAACCCACCCACTTTCACGTTCACATGTAGAAGGATTCATATAATATTTCTTTCCGTCTACTGTCAGCCATCCAGAGGCCAGCACCCCATCTGATTTCGCATAATAATGAGCACTTTTTTCGTGATCCACTTACTGCTGGCAAGTTTTCCGTCAGACTCAAAATAATATCATTTTCCCAGATGACGATTTCAGAATAATATCATCGTAACGGATTCCATTAGTTTTCTTAAAATAATACTTGTGTCCGTTGATCGTCTGCCATCCCGTAACCAGTTTACAATCTGATTTCCTGAAATACCGATAATAGGAATCCGGTTTATAGAAGCCTTTGACAAGTTTACCATTTGAAGCTGCATAATAATAAGAACCGTCTGTTTCTTTATACCATCCGCTTCTGATCAGCTGACCGGTATTTCTGTTAAAGGAATACCAGCTTCCCTTTACTTTCAGACGCCCTTTTGCCATAGTGCCATTGGCCTGAAGATAATAGGTGGAATTCCCGCTTTTGCGAAAACAGTTTTTATACATTTTTCCTTTTTCATTAAAGCAATAATATACATTATTTACTTTATGGAAACCGGATCGTATCACCCCGTCATTCCAGAAATAATATTTATTCCCTGCAGCTGTAGTAACCCATCTGGTATGCATATACCCTTTTTTTTGCATCAAAGAAATACGTTTTTCCATTTACTGTCTGCCAGGTAGTAAGCATTTTACCTTTTTCATTAAAACAGTACTTTTTTCCACTGATGGTCAGAATTCCGGCTTTGGCTGCACCGGTCTTTCCGAAATAGTACTGATTTCCTGTAGCACTTTTGTACCAGCCAGTAGCATTTTTTTCCGTTCTTATCGTAATAGTACCAGCTTCCGTTTTTTTTCACAAATCCTGTCTGCTTTTTGGAAGTTGCTGCAGCCTGAACCGGTACAGAGAAACCGGAAAAGATTCCACCCTGCAGAGCCAGTGCCAGAACCAAAAGAAAAGCTGTCAAATATAACTTTTTTTTACTTCATAGTAACTCCTGTGTGTGTTTTTTTGTAACTGTGAATGTTACTTATTTTTCTCTCGTTTATTATTTAATTCAACATATCTGTTCTTCAGGAAAATCCCTGCTTTTTGATATATCCCCATATTATGTTTAAAATCCGCAGGAGATATTTCCATATGGTTATGACCAGTCCGGAAAGCGGATTCCATATTTTCATAAAGAAATTATTTTTTCTCGCTTCCAGTTCTTCCGGTGAAACCTTGTGTTTTTCTTCCTTGCAAAGAGGAAGTACTTCACCTGTCTGTTCATCCAGACAGTCAATATTTATATATGTCTCCTCTTCTGCCGGCATTTTTTTGTCATTAAGAGAATGATTGATCAATCTCCAGATCAGAGCATAAAGTACGGCAAATACAGGAACTCCTGCAATCATTCCCGGAACCCCAAAGAGACCGCCCCCGATCATGATGGCAACAATAACCATAAAACTGGAAAGTCCGGTAGAGTCCCCGAGAATTTTCGGACCAAGGATATTTCCATCAAACTGCTGAAGAAGCAGGATAAAAATTGCAAAATACAGACCTTTTATGGGATCTACTACTAAAATAAGCAAAATACATGGAATGGCTCCGATGTAAGGACCAAAAAATCGGAATGACATTTGTCACACCGATAATTACACTGATAAGAATTGGATACGGCAAATCCAAAAGCAACATTCCAAAATAACACAAAATTCCAATAATAGCAGAATCCAGAAGTTTTCCGTATATGAAACCACCAAAAGTCTTGTCTGTAAAACGCATAACGCGTATAAGCATATTTGCCCATTTATGAGGCAATATAGCATATACCATCATTTTGCTTTTGGCAACAAATTTCTCTTTGTCTGCAAGTACATACAAAGCTACAATGGCACCGATCAGAAAATTCTTCATAAAGATCAGGATATCAAAAATACCTGCTGAAACATTTTTGAGCATATCCTGCATCTGCGGAAGAATATCGGTAGTAAGATATTCCTGTGCTTTTACAGAGTACTGATTGATCATATCGAGCATTTCAGGATTCAGTTTCCATCCATGCTCAACAAATGAATTGAGCCACTTTTCAATAACTTTTATATAGTACGGAAAACTGTAAATAATACTCATGATACTTCGGATCAACTGAGGAAGCACCATCATCAGTAATGCGTAAATGATAATCCAGAACAGGAACATGGAAAAAATGGACACATCCCCATCGAATAGCCCGTTTCCTTTTTTCTGTAACTTAATATTATGCTTTTCCAGCTGCGGATAGTATCAGCTTCTGCTCAAAGAGATTGATCAGCGGACTGAGAATATAAGCAAGGATTACACCATAGATAATAGGCGCCATAATTCCCAGAAAAGTTTTGATTCCCACGATCAGGGTTTTCATGTGAAATATGCCATAATAAAACAGCATACTGGCGGCAATTACCAGAAAAGCGGTTACACCCCAGTGTAAATATCGGTTGTCCCAACGAAATTTCATAATGTCCTCCTTTTTAACATGGTATGATTATAGCATATATTTTGACAAATGTCATGAAAATTTAATATATATTAAAAAAAAGTTATAGCAGTCTTGTTACTGTTCATACACCACTATCCCGAGGCATACAAGCCAAATTCCATTGCCGCAGGCAATCTGGAATGAATTGAAAAGACTGTTATAAATTCATCCAAAAAATCAGATACTTTACCAAGGATGTGGTAAAGTATCTGTAAAATATAATCCTATTTATTTTTATGGAATCAAAATCTCAATTGCCTGAATGATTGCTTTGCTGCACCATCAATTCCAAGTTTGCTGCTGTCTACGCAGAGATTGTAGCTTGAAGCAGCACCCCATTTCTTATTAGTGTAGTAATTATAGTAACTGGAACGGCTCTTGTCTGTCTTATTGATCATGTCTTTTGCTTCTTTTGCAGTTTTTGATTATGTTTCTGTGAAAGACGGTTAATCCTCCAGTCTGTATCTGCATGTACAAATACACTGAAACAGTCTTTATACTCTGACAACGCATAATCTGCACATCTTCCGACCATAACGCATGGACCTTCGGAGGCCAGTTTCTTGATTGCGTCAAACTGTGCAAGAAATACTTTGTGGTTCATAGGCATATCTGTAAATCCTGAAGAAGAATAACCAAATGAGTAGGTATCCATAACCAGAGAATATAAAAAGCTGTTAGTTGGTCTTTCATCATGATTCTCAAAAAGTTCTTTGCAGATACCGCTTTCATTTGCTGCATGTTCGAGAAGTTCTTTATCATAACATTTAATACCAAATATTTGGCAACTTCCTGACCTATCTGTCTTCCTCCACTGCCGTACTCACGACCAATTGTAATAATTGAACTCGTACTATTCATAGTCTGCACTCCCTTCTGTTACATATTCGATAGACATATTATACAATATTTCCAAAAAAATTGCAAACTACTTTCGTAATTTTTCTAATAATTTAACGAAATATTCAGGTAAAGGAGCTGTAAACTCCATATATTCGCCCGTTGATGGATGAACAAAGCCAAGAATCATTGCATGAAGCGTCTGTCCCTGCAGATGATAAGGATTCTTACCGGAACCGTACACTTCATCACCCAGAAGTGGATGACCGATACTTGTCATATGCACACGAATCTGATGCGTTCTGCCTGTTTCCAGACGGCATTCCACATAAGTGGCATTTTTGAAACGTTCCAAAACTTTATAATGTGTGACAGCATCCTTGCCGTTTTTATAGTTGACAGCCATCTTTTTGCGGTCAATCGGATGGCGCCCGATGGGACCTTCGACCGTCCCTTCGTCTTCTTTCAGTACTCCTGCTACGATTGCCCGGTATCTGCGCCTGATAGAATGCTCTTTTAACTGTTCTGCCAGGTTGCGGTGTGCATTATCATTCTTGCATACAAGAAGTGCACCTGTGGTATCCTTATCGATTCTGTGGACAATACCAGGACGCAGAACACCATTGATCCCCGACAGATTGTCCTTACAGTGAAACATAATAGCATTTACCAATGTTCCGGAAGTATGTCCGGCACTGGGATGAACCACCATCCCCTTTGGTTTATTTACAATAAGTACATCATCATCTTCATAAAGAATATCCAGAGGGATATCTTCCGGAAGTATATCCGGCTCTTTTTATGTCAGGAACTGCTACGGAGATTTCATCTCTTCCTGACTTGTAGTTGGCTTTTACAGCAGAACCATTGACGGTTATTTTCTGCTCTTTAAGCAGCTTTTGAATATAAGAACGTGACAGTTCTTCGTTCATTTCAGAAAGATAGCGGTCAATCCGGATACCGGACTGACCGTCAGAAACCTGATAATTAAGAATTTCCATAATACTAATCCCTTTTTTTATTCTTAAGAAGTCATAATCTTCATCATTTTTGTATCTGAAACACACCAGCATAACAAGTAATATGCCACTGCATACCACATACATATCAGCTATATTAAATACCGGAAAATCAATCAGTGAAAAATAGATAAAATCCACAACATAGCCTCTGCATACTCTGTCAATAAAATTTCCAAGAGCACCGGAAACCATTACCAGTGCAGTTACTGACAGCGGCAGATAATATCTGTTTTTCGGGATTCTGGCATATACATAGATAAATACACCAAAAAACAAAAGGCACAAAATCACAAACACCGGAATTTTACCTTCAAACAATCCAAAGGCCATTCCACGATTTTTCGAGATACCGTAATTGAAGAACTCCCGGAATGAGAGAGATATCAGGATGATCTTTCAGTTGTGCCAGAACAAGAGATTTACTTCCCTGATCCAGGATTGTCAGCAAAAGGATAATAATACAGCCTCTAATCCAGTGCATACATGAAGATACGGAGGAAACAGCTGTCATATCAGAATCTCCCGGATTGCCTGGAGCAGTTCCTCATCTGTGACAGTTTTGTCTATAAAACTTTTACCAATCCCGTCCATAAGGATAAATTTAATATGACCGGCTTCCATTTTTTTGTCTTTTTTTGTTGCTGCCAGGACATCCCCGGCATTCAGTGAATCAACAGAAAGAGGAAGATTATAAGAATGGCACCCTTTTCTGATCTCTTCGTATTCTTCTTCTGTTAATAATCCTCTCTGCATGGAAAGATAAGCGGCAGCGATCAGACCGACTCCAACACACTGTCCATGAAGCAGCTGAAAGTTTTTCACTTTTTTCGACTGCATGTCCGACTGTGTGACCAAGATTTAAAAGTGCACGTTCTCCCTGCTCCTTCGGATCACGCTCTACCACACCTGCCTTGATCTCGCAGCATCTGCGGATCATTCTGGAAAGCATACTCAGATCCAATTTACTGATCTCAGGCTGATTCTTACATACAAAACGGAAGAACTCTTCATCGCAGATCAGTCCTGTCTTAAGAATTTCACCCATTCCACAGGTAAATTCCCAATTCGGAAGAGACTGCAGGGTACTCATATTCATATATACAAGGCGGGGCTGATGGAAAGCTCCTACCATGTTTTTGGTACTGAAGGAAGTCAACACCTGTTTTACCTCCTACGCTGCTGTCAACCTGTGCCAGAAGCGTAGTAGGAACCTGGATAAAATCAATCCCTCTCAGGTAAGTGGAAGCTCCGAAACCTGTCAGATCACCTACAACACCGCCGCCCAGCGCAACCAGCAGACCTTTTCTGTCCATTTCATTCTCAATCAAAGTTTTATATAATTCCTGTACTGTATTCAGGTTTTTTGTTCTTTTCACCAGCTTCAAATACAAAAGAGAATATTTCAGAGGAAATTTCCTGAAGAGCTGATTTAACTGCCTCATGATAAAGAGGTGCAACATGACTGTCTGTCACAATACAGATTTTCCGGTTTTCAAGTCCTTCTTCTCTGATCGCACCGGCAAGATCCTGAAAGTCACTTTTTAAAATAAATAGGATAATGGAAATCTCCTTCCCGTTTTACAAGTAATTTCTGTTCTGCCATTTTCCTGTTCTCCTTTTATTACAAAATTTATACATAACGCATAATACGCACACTGCAGCGTCCTTTTTTTGTCTGGTGAGAAACACCGTCAAAAATGAACCGTCCTTTCCCACGTACAGATATAATGTCACCATCTTTCGGCTCATATCCGTTGCTGGTGATCAGTTTTCCGTTGACAAAAACCTGCCCGCCTTCAATATAAGATACCATACTGCTTCTGGATGTCTTAAAAGCAAGCGAGATCAATGAATCCAGACGTACCGAAGCGCAGGTACCGCTGACAGATTCAAGGGCAGGGCGTGGAAATTCATCAGAATCCTCCACTTTTGTGATCAGAATATTGGTATGACGGACCCGGCACAGATTTTCAAGAAAGAATTCCGTCATTTTGTTCTGGCAGAAAAAACCAGGCAGCTTTTTTCTGAACAACAATATCACCGATCACACTTCTGTCTACTCCAAGATTGAGAAGTGCACCAAGATAATCACGATGAGAAAGCTCTTCAGAGAATTTAAGAGCTTTTGGTTCAATCCTCAGACAGTCGATGGGATATTCCCATGTAAAAGCAAGAGCATCAGGATGAAATGCAACCATCTGACGCTCCGCATTCTCATAGCCTCCGGACGTCTCCATAACAATCTGGGGAAACTGATGTTTCAGGCTACTGACTATATTCTGTTCATTTAAATTAAGAAAATCCGAAAATGTAACGATATCTCTCTGCCAGGAGAGATTTGCCAATTCCCGGATTCTCTTAAGAAAAAATTCGTCTTTTTCCATCCTGGATCAATATCCTGCTCTTACAGACGGAGCAGAGCCTCCCAGAATATTCTGAAGGTCACCGGTAATATCTACATTGTACGGTCCAAGTACAAAGATATAGCTGGATACTTTCTGAAGGCTGCCGCCTAAAGAATAGCATGCACCGGACGTGAAATCGATGATCCTCTGTGCCAGTTCCACATCAATTCCCTCCAGATTCAAAATAACAGTAGAATTATCTACTAAAGTGTCAGCAATCTCACGCGTATCTTCCATAGAAGAAGGTTTGATCACACAGACTTCCATATTTGGGCCCTGATTTGATTTGCGGCTGCTTCTCATTGGAGTAATCTTGGAAGATGCTGCAGGACGTGTCTGGCGTTCGGCGCGTTCCTGTTTAACCGTAACCTTAGACGGAGCCGAAGCGGTCTGTTTTGGAGCAGATGCCTGTTTAGGAGCTGTCTTTACTGCTTTCTCTTCTACATCATCGAAGTCATCATTATCGTCGGATTCTTTTTTCTTAGAGAATTTATCAAAAAAGTTTCTTCTTTGGTTTCTCATCGAAATCGTCATCGAGAAAGTCATCATCTTCTTCCTCATCTAACAGATCATCATCTAAGAATCCATCATCATCGTAATCATCGTTTAATTTGATGGCATCTAAAAATTTATCTAAAACGCCCATTTTAATCTCCAATCTTATTTTAATCTTCTTTTATTGAGTAATCTCTTTCGCCAAAGATACCCGTTCCCACGCGCACCATAGTGGCCCCTTCCTCAACTGCGACCTGATAATCATTTGTCATTCCCATACTCAGGACGCTCATATTAACATTATTAATGTTTTTGGCCGCAATGTCAACACTTAATTTCTTTAATTTTTGAAAAACTTCTCTGTTTTCTTCAGGATTTGCTACAAATGGTGCAATTGTCATAAGTCCTTTTACCTGAAGATGCTCATAAGAAGAAATTTCTTCCAGAAATGGTAATACCTCTTCGACTGAAAGGCCAAACTTGCTTTCCTCTCCTGCTACATTTACTTCGATCAGAACCGGCATACAGATATCCTTTTTTTGCTGCCTCTTTTTCGATGGCCTCTGCCAGGCGGACAGAATCTACAGAGTGTACCATAGATACTTTATCAATAATATATTTCACTTTATTTCTCTGTAAATGTCCGATCATGTGCCACTGTACATCTGATGGCATCTGATCGTATTTATCTACGATCTCCTGAACCTTATTCTCCCCAAACACTCTTGCACCCGCATCATATGCTTCTTTCAGCATTTCCACCGGTTTGGTCTTACTGACCGCAATAAGAGTTACCTCTTGGGAGAGCGCCCTGCAGTATCGCAGGCCTCTTCAATATTCTTTTTTACAAGGTTTAGTTTATCAGCTAACATATTAAGCCTCCTTAATTAGTATAAAATGTCTTCTTCCTTTACTTTATCAGCGTTTCGAACAATGTGATCATATCTTGGAAAGACCGTAAGTGGTGTTTTTAGATACAATAGCATATTCTTCGTTCTCATCAAGTATTTCAATACGGCGAAAAACCGCATAGCCTTTATTAATACAGTATACTCCCTCCAGGGTATCTGTCTCTCCGATCACATAATTTTTCACCGGTATCCGTATTGATCAGGGCATCCCCTTCCTTAAATGAACTCTTGTCAACATAATAAATCTGAGGTTGTTCTGCTTCGTCCACTGCCAGTTTGGAGACAGATGAATCATCAATGCTTGCGTAAATGCTCACATTTTTAAATGTTGTTTTAATTTTTCCCCTCATAAAAGGGTAAAACCTGTCTGATTATCCTGTGTAGTGGCCATTCTGGATGGAATCACATAAAAATCCTTGGTTACAATAGAGGTAAGAGGGATTTTCAGACCTACAACTGTGTTGGTTACAAGTTCAATGTCCAAAAAACGGTCAGATGCATAACGAATCAGACCTTTATTGAAATCAATCTGTCCATATTTGTCACCGTCTATGGTAATAATGGAAAAATCTCCGTTTTGTGTCATATCGTCTTTTAAAAATTTGACACGTATTGTAGAACGGTCTTTCAGTTTTTCAACCTGTCTGTCGCTCAAAGGAATCAGAAGGCTCCAGCGTTCATCTGTGATAATGGTATAAATATCATCTCCTGCTTTTACCTTGTCGGAAGTTTTCAAATCTGTTTCATGGTAAGAATTCTGATCGAAATCTTCTGCCTTTACAGCATCTACTGTTTTTCCTTCATAATTATCCATGGAATATAAAACGATACCATCAGATTGGGACTGGCAGATAGTTTGATTTCCGGGATAAATATCTGCTGTTTTGTCATTGTCACCACTGTCATTTCCTTCACCGTCCTCATCTGAAGTAAGAGGAGCAGATGAGGTATTGCCAGACTCTGCATATTGAAGGATATTTCCCTTCAGTTCATATTTAAAGCTGTAGGTGCTGTTAAATTTACTTGAACTGAATCCTTTGGAAAAACTCATCATATCAGTCCGTACCTTTGAAAGTTCTTCCGGGGCAAGAGATGCCGGAGCAGAAGCTGTTTTTGTATCACTAAGTCCGTACACCGCTCCGGAAGCATTGATCTTACTGCCCTCCCTTGCATAATAAGTAATATAACCTGATGAATCTGCCTTGCATAAACTTTCTTCACGTATGGCAAGACCGGTATATGTTTCGTTGCGGGATAAAGGTCCTGATGTAACCTGATAGGACTCAATATGAGTAGTTGTAAAATATAATATGGCACTGAATGCCATATATATGAATAAGATGCCAAACATGATCGTTCCGATATTCAGCCCCACGACCATGCGAAGCCTTGCCAGGATTCCCGGCAATTTTTTTTGATTTATTATCAGACAATGGAATGTCTCCATTTTTGTGCAGTTCATAATCATTCTATAACTGTTCAGCGATTTCACAGTGACTGCTGAATAGTTACACCATTTTCCAAAATATTGTAACACTTTGCACATTTAAAAACAAGTTTATTCATAAAGAATTCACAATAATCGTTACTGTTCACACACCACTATCCCGTTACTGAGAATGGAGTAAACAGTAACAGGAGCACATAAGTAAGAACACATTTTCAGAATATAAGTTTGCTTTTTGTCAGGAATTATGATATGATAAAAAAATCAGAAACTGTTCAGTATCTCATAGAATAGCAGACTGCTGAATGGTTATGAAGAGTGTACGAACAAAAAATAACTTAAAAAGGAGGGTATAATTATGCCATATGGAAGAATCACGCCAAAGCAGCAGGAGATTCTTGATTACATAAAGAATGAGATTTTGAACCGGGGATTTCCGCCGGCAGTTCGTGAAATCTGCGAGGCAGTCAACCTGAAATCTACTTCTTCCGTTCATTCACATCTGGAAGCACTGGAGAAAAATGGATATATCCGCAGAGATGCAACGAAACCACGTGCGATTGAGATCATTGATGACAATTTTAATCTGGTCCGCAGAGAGGTTGTGAATGTTCCCATCATAGGAACTGTGGCAGCCGGACAGCCACTTCTGGCAGTTGAGAATATTGAAGGCTATTTCCCTATCCCTGCAGAGTTTATGCCTAATTCACAAAGCTTTCTGTTGAAAGTAAAAGGGGAAAGTATGATAAACGCCGGAATTTTTGACGGAGATCAGGTTCTGGTAAAACAGCAGTCCACAGCAGAGGATGGAGATATTGTTGTTGCGCTGATCGATGACGGTGCTACAGTTAAGACTTTCCATAAAGAAAAAGGATACTATCGTCTCCAGCCGGAAAATGATACTATGGAGCCAATCCTTGTACATGAAGGTCTTCAGATTCTTGGCAAAGTATTTGGTGTGTTCCGTTTGTATGAGTAATATAACTGATACGTGAATAGTCAGGCAGATATTCGCAATCCGCTTCGCTACTTGCTCATAATCGGATCAAGCAAGTCCCCATACACTGCAAATTATACTATATCAATTCAAAAAATCAACAGAGGAAATCAGGTATCTCTTAATGATGATATCTGATTTCCTCTGTATTTTATTTTGCAAATTTCACAAAGTCAGGCGGATAAAATCATCCGCCTCGCTACGCAGTTCTACACCGAATAACTGTAAACTTTTTCGTTACTGTTCACTGGTAATATCCCGCGAGGTGTTTTTTGTGAACGAAGGTCACAGAAAACCCGAGACATACCGCGCGACTTTATGCGATTAGCATAAAGTCTGTGCATCGCAAGCATGTTGCTGTGAACAGAGTGAACAGTAACAATTTTTTCTACTTATTTCTCAAGAAATTCATTAACGTCAAGAACCTTACCATCTCTCCAGATTCTTTCGAGGTCATAGAAAAGACGATTCTCTTCGTCAAATACGTGGACGATCATATCGCCGTAATCCATAAGAACCCAGCTGGAGTTTCTGGTTCCCTCAATCTGTTTTGCCTCAAATCCGGCTCTGCCAAGTGTTTCATCTACATTGTCAACCATAGCCTGAACCTGATTCTGGTTGGAAGCACTTGCAATTACAAAATAATCGGCAATTACAGATACTTCATGGATATCTATTACCTTAATATCTTTTCCTTTTTTCTCATCAAGTGCGCGGCAGGCAAGTTTTGCCATTTCAAGTTCTCTGTTCATGGAAACAACCTCTCTTTCTATCTGCTTTTGTAACTGTTCAATATCTTCATGATCAACAGACTATTGAATAGCTACATATATCTTCTCTAAATAAATATTTATATCCGTAATCTGTTCTCCCTGTTGTGCTGTCCCCTATATGTAAAACTCTGCCAGTCGAGACAATTTATACTCAGGACTGTCTTTTCATGTGTAAATCTCTGTAATACAAGAAAGCATCTTTCGTAGCATTATCAATATCTTTCGGATTTTCCTCCAGATAAGCCAGTGTATCACCCAAAATCTTATACATACATTCGTCAAGATCCTGAAAAGCCAGTTTACGTACAATTGCAAGATTAGGAGCTTTATCACGTTTTGGTTCAATATAATCGGCAATATAGACGTATTTTTCCAACAGTGTCATCTCCGGCTTTCCGGTAGTATGCCAGGTGATGGCAGAAAGAATATTTTCATCTGTAACATCATACTTAGCCTTAGCTACGTAAGCTCCAAGCTTGGCATGAAGTAAAAAAGGATGCTCCTGTTCGAATTCAGATACCGAAATATGATGCTGGCTGCACATCTTCAGCTTCCTTTTTTGTTCGGAATACATTTTGCACAGTCATGGAGCAGTCCGGCTGTCTGGGCTGTGATCAGATCACAGTCATGAACCATGGCAAGTGCTGCACATGTAAACATAACTCCCAACGTATGTTCATAACGATCCTCATCCAGATATTTTGCTAATTTTTTGCTGCATTTTTATAAAATCATACTCTGCCATCGGAAGATCATCCTTTCTTTTCGGCCAGACTGTAAATCTGGTTTTCTCTGATATACTCAATCACCGGATCAGGAATATAGTAACGCACACTTTTATCTTCGCTGATCCAGTTTCTGAGCATTTCGCTGGATACATCAAGGTTTGTGGTATTCAGTGTCAGAAATGTGCCATTATATTTAAGCGAAAGACGGTTCATTTCTGCTTCGAGCTCTGCGATTGTGGAATGATTTCTTACAGCAGTTACCAGAATGCAGTTTCTGCAGATTCTTTCCGGTTCACGCCATGTATCAAAGTCATACAGGGAGTCTGCGCCGATTATAAAATAATAATCAGTATCCGGATTCTTCTCTTTTTAGCATTTCCAGTGTATGATAAGTGTAAGTATAACCATTTTCATGCATTTCAGTCAGCGACAGTTCAAAGTGAGGATTTCCGGTAATCGCCCTGCGGACCATTTCAACTCTTTCTTCATCTGTGGCACGTCCCTGACGGTTTCTCTTGTGAGGCGGATTTCCGGAAGGCATGAACAGTACCTTTTCCAGTCGGAACTGTTCGTATGCTTTCTCTCCCAGAATCAGATGCCCCATGTGGATGGGATCAAAAGTACCGCCCATAATACCAATTCTGTGTTTGATGTCAGCCATAAAAAACTCCGTATTATTTTCTGGGTAATTCAATTTTTTTCTTTTCGTTTTTGCCTTCACGGTATAAAACAATTTTCTTGCCGATAACCTGTACGATCTGGGAACGTGTACGTTCTGCCAGAACCTCAGCCATCTGGCGCGGATCCTCCAGGCAGTTCTGAAGAACACTGATCTTGATCAGTTCTCTGGCTGCAAGCGCCTCATCTACTGCGGCTGTGTTCTCAGGAGTAAGACCACCCTTTCCAAGCTGAAGGATTGGATCCATGGTCATTGCAAGACCTTTTAAATAAGCTCTCTGTTTACTTGTCATTTTTATTTTCCTCTGTTATTCTCTGCAAACGGACAAAATCATCCGTCTTACCACATCTGTTTCATTATTGAATCTATTTATACTATTTATAGTAATCAAAATCAAATCCGTACATACGCACAGTATCGCCTTCCTGAATGCCTGCCTTCTCAAGTTCTTCCAGGATGCCTCCCTCTTTCAGGAATTTCTGGAAGAATGCGAAACCTTTTTCGGAATCAAGATTTGTGTAGCCAAGCATCTTTTCAATCTTCGGTCCCTCGACAACAAAAATTGTCGGATCTTCAGGACTCTGCTCTACTGTATATGGAAGGTTTTCTCCGATCAACATATCTTCAGGGAAGAATTCCTGTTCAAATACTACAGGTTCCTGTGGGCAGCTGTCAAGAAGTTCTTTCACATGGAATAAAAGTTCTCTGACACCCTGACCGCTGACAGCGGAAATCGGATATACCTGGATTCCTTTTGGCTCAAATTCTGCCTTAAGTTTATCAATCGGGCTCTCTTCGCCGTCTTCTGTATAGATACAGTCGATTTTATTTGCTGCGATTACCTGTGGTCTTGCAGCAATTTCCGGATTATAAGCTTCCAGTTCTTTATTAATCTTGTAAATATCATCGATTGGGTCACGTCCCTCTGTAGATGCTGCATCTACAATGTGGATAATGACTCTGGTACGTTCAATGTGGCGGAGGAACTCATGTCCAAGTCCCACACCTTCGGAAGCACCTTCGATCAGACCGGGAATATCAGCGATCACAAAACCACCGTTTTCAGTATCTACAACACCAAGATTTGGGCTCAGGGTTGTAAAGTGATAGTTGGCAATTTTCGGCTGTGCGTTGGTAACACGGGAAAGGAATGTGGACTTTCCGACATTCGGGAATCCAACCAGACCTACGTCTGCGATTACTTTCAGCTCCAGAAGAACTTCCAGTTCCTGCGCAGGCTGTCCTGGCTGTGCATATTTCGGAACCTGCATGGTTGCAGTCGCATAATGCTGGTTTCCTTTGCCACCTCTTCCGCCTCTTAATACGATCTGGCGTTTATTTTCACCGGACATATCAGCAATTACTTTACCGGATTCTGCATCCATGATAACAGTTCCTTCCGGAACTTTTAATACAACATCTTTTCCATCGGCACCATGGCAGCGTTTTTTTCGCCGCCTTCCTGTCCGTCTTCTGCTTTATATTTTCTTCTGTGTCGGTAGTCGCCAAGGGTGTTCTGGCCTTCATCTACCTCAAATATCACGTCTCCTCCACGACCGCCGTCGCCGCCGTCAGGACCGCCATTCGGAACATATAATTCTCTGCGGAAACTTACATGGCCGTCGCCGCCTTTACCGGAGCGGATATAGATTTTCGCTCTGTCTGCAAACATATGACACACCTCTGTCCTTTACTAATGATTATTTCGTAATAGTAATCTTCTTAAATTAACGCATTTGAGACCGTTCAGCAGGATTTCGCACTCTGATGAGTCGGATCAATATGCATTATTTACATGGATTGCTATGGTTTCTTTTATATCATATAACTCTTTTAATCTATAGCAATTCTACTATAAAAGAAAGGCTCCAAACCCATATTAGATTTGAAGCCTTCGCTTAACCAGATTATTCTGCTTCTACTGGAACGATAGAAACCTGTTTCTTATCGCGTCCTTTTCTGGTAAATCTTACGACACCATCTTTAAGTGCGAATAAAGTATAATCTTTACCGCAACCTACGTTCTCACCAGCATGGATCTTAGTTCCGCGCTGTCTGTAAAGAATATTTCCAGCTTTAACAAACTGTCCGTCTGCTCTCTTCGCACCTAATCTCTTGGATTCGGAATCACGACCGTTCTTTGTAGAACCAACTCCTTTTTTATGTGCGAATAACTGAAGGTTCATTTTCATCATGTTGTTACACCTCCTTGACTTTTACTGTCAAATATCGATTGTTATAACTATGTTCAATTTCTGTTAATCCGAGAATCAGCGAATCCATGAGAAGGGTTTCCCCTCTCAGTAACCGGAGCCGTAAAATGAAAAGATACATAGCCGTCATCTTCCTGCACTTCAAACTGATCATCTGTAAATGTCTCAAGAGAATTTACAGTATTGATCACCAGTACAGAAACAGCAGCACAGACAATATCCTGTCCTTCCTCTGCATATCCGGCGTGACCTTTCGAAACAAATTCCAGATAATTTCCATTTCTCTTCTTAACTGTAATTGTAATCATAATGACACCAGATTAACCGTTAATCTTTTCGATTTTTACTTTAGTGTACTGCTGTCTGTGACCGTTTTTCTTGTGATATCCAGTTTTTCTCTTGTATTTGTAAACGATAACTTTTTTGCTTTACCGTTCTCAACTACAGTAGCGGTAACACTGGCATCTTTCACATCTTCACCAGCTTTTAATCCGTCATTGCTTACTGCAATAACATTATCAAAAGTAACAGTTTCACCAGCTTCAACACCGAGTTTCTCAACTCTGATTACGTCGCCTTCAGCAACTTTGTACTGTTTACCACCTGTTGCAATAATTGCGTACATCTGTGGCACCTCCTATAATCTTTACTCGCCAGATATGGTGACCTTTCGGTGCTTGTACCTCTCTGTGCGGCATCTCATTTATAATAGCGGACAAAATTCGATTTGTCAATAAGTTTTTTTCCAATTTCTTTGAATTTTTTTACTTTTATTTTATCAGGTACAATTTCATTCCGGTATCCGTCAGGATCTGTGATAAAATACAAACTGCAGAGCAGTTATTCAGTTACGGAAAAATATCAATGAGAATTGCAGATGCTCGTTTGGTTTACATAATTATTTTATGGTAAACTATAATTCTCTGATTTCCTCAATCACAGGTTTTCGCACTTTCTTTCTGGTAAGTTCCAGGATGTGCAGTGGAGTGATGTCCACTGCTTTTGCCTTTACCGGATCTTTGCGCAGATATTTCTGCAGGACATGGAACAGTTCATCCTGATGATCCTGATTTTCCATATTAATAAAATCAATCAGAATAATTCCGGACAGGTTTCTGAGACGCAACTGTCTGGCAATTTCCTTTGCTGCCTCCAAATTGATTTTCGGTAAGTTTCCTGCATTTTCTTTTTGCCTGTAAACTTTCCGCTGTTTACATCAATGGATACGAAGGCTTCTGTCTGCTGGATTACCAGAAATCCACCACTGTTCAGCCAGACTTTCTCATGCTGGATTTCTTCTAAGACAGTTTCCAGGCGATAAAGTTTGTAAAGAGGGAGAAGTTTATCATCATAAAACCGCAGCTTCTCTTTTTCCTCCGGGCTGTTACTGTTAAGATAGTCAGAAATCTGTCGGGATATCTCAGGGATATCTGTTATGATCTCTTCCAGGTTCCGGCTGTTGGCGTCGCGAACTGCAGAGATATAAAAAGGCTCTGTTCTATATATGCAGCTGAAACAGGTACGGGATCTTCCGTCTACAGCAGCTTTATGATACAGGCCCTTCAGGTATTCCAGTTCTTTCAGTATTTCTTCTTTTGATGCATCTGCTGCATTTGTACGAACGATGATACCAAACTCTTTATCCGGACGGTTAACTTCTGCTTCCATCCACTTACTGATACGGCTTCTGTCATCATTGGAAAGTTTGGAAGACAGACCAAATTTCTTATCGCCGGTTGTAAGAACCAGATATTTGCCTGTAAAATTCAGATTCGTGGTTACAGCCGGTAGTTTTCCCTTCATTGCTTCCCGGCTGATCTGCACAAGGATTTCATCTCCTGCCTTTAATGGGCGATCACCTTTTTTTACAGAAGCATAAATCGCATTTGGAGCATCGGAAAGCTGCAGGTAGCATTTTTCCCCGGCAGAAATCTGTACGAATGCAGCACCGATATTGGCAGCTATATTCTCTATCTGTCCAACATAAATATTTCCAAGAGAAGATTTCTCCCCAATCAGGTTCGAAGCGCAGTTCCATTACTTTACCGTCTTCTTCATACGCACATACATAGCATGGAATCTGCCGGATATTCATTTGGGTAATAATCAGTTTACTCAACTTCTTCACCCAGTGCTTCCAGAGTTACAAATTTATGTTCTTCATCTGTTCCTTTATCTGCGTATACTTCCAGACGTTTGATGGAATAAGCAAATTCCGGAAGTTCTATGCCAAGCCATGAGAAGAATGTATCTGTTACCAGTTCCGGTTTTGTGTAATTGGCACTTGCGGAAGCAAGCATCATAAAGATCTTGTCTCCCTGAAGTTCCATCTTATAGATAAACGGGCGAATATCAATTTCCTTTTCGCTTCGTTTGGTCTTTTTCATTACTGTGATCTCCGGCTGCGCCAGGAAATCACTGATTTTATCTTTCCAGGAAATTT
>ENA-OQCV01000136-OQCV01000136.1-human-gut-metagenome-genome-assembly--contig:-NODE-136-length-20735-cov-2.799156_pt1 | contig 20735 bp, 26 predicted proteins | sample MGYA00242766_ERZ504592 | MGnify/ENA primary metagenome ERZ504592 (study PRJEB26092, sample SAMD00036315) | human gut metagenome | host: Homo sapiens | study: EMG produced TPA metagenomics assembly of...
GTAGAGGAGCATCTGCTTCAGCCGACGTTCGTTATGGACCACCCGGTTGAGATCTCGCCGCTGACGAAGAAAAAGCCAGAAAATCCGGAATATGTAGAGCGTTTCGAGTTCTTCATGAATGGTTGGGAGATGGCAAATGCTTATTCTGAGCTGAACGATCCGATCGACCAGAGAGAACGTTTTAAAGCCCAGGAAGAACTGCTTGCACAGGGCGATGATGAAGCCAATACAACAGATGAAGACTTTATGAACGCATTGGAGATCGGTATGCCGCCGACCGGTGGTATTGGATTCGGCATTGACCGTATGTGTATGCTTCTGACAGGCGCGGAGGCAATCAGAGACGTGCTGCTCTTCCCGACAATGAAGACCCTGGACCCAAAGAAGGCTGAAAACAAAGCCGAAAAAGCAGCGGTAAATGGTTCTGCAGAGGCTGCAACCGTGTCCGCGCCAAGCGTACAGATTGATCTTTCCAAGGTGAAAATCGAGCCTTTGTTTGCAGATGATGTAGACTTTGAAACATTCAGCAAGTCTGATTTCAGAGTGGTTAAGATCGAAGCCTGTGAGGCAGTGCCGAAGTCCAAGAAGCTCCTGAAATTCACACTGAATGACGGAACAGACCAGAAACGCACCATTTTAAGCGGTATTCACGAGTATTACGAGCCGGAAGAGCTGGTTGGGAAGACCTGTGTGGCAATCACAAACCTGCCGCCGAGAAAGATGATGGGTATTGATTCCGAGGGTATGTTGATTTCCGCAGTGTACGAGTATGACGGACGGGAAGGCTTAAATCTTTTGATGCTGGATGACAGTATTCCGGCAGGAGCAAAGCTGTACTAAAGAGGTCATTTACTACAAAAAATCGCGTTACTACAACTTTTCTACAACTTTTGCGTGAGACCCTACGAAACCGGATGAAGCAATATGAAAGGCGGATCTGCTTATAAAATGCAGATTCGCCTTTCTTTTTACATCAGCTTCATGTTCACACTAATGTTTTTTGCCTTCTCCTGCATATTCTCTTGTGTGATATGGGTGTAGATGTCCATTGTAGTAGAGAAATCGGCATGCCCCATGACTTGCTGAATGAATTTAACATCGTTGGTGCTTTCGCAGAGCCGGGTACAGAAGGTGTGCCGCAAGTTGTGAACACTAAAATGAGGGAGCAGATCCGGTTCACGGTCTTCCAGTTCAGCCTGATCCATTTCCTCCATGTTGTAAGTTACGCTGATTCTCTCAATCGCCCGATTGATATTGTGGGCGCTCATGAATGAGCCGGTTCTGTTGCGGAAAACAAAAACCGTGAACTCCTCCTAACACCAGTTGATCGTCTGGATACAATGCGTCGATGGTTTCAATTTGGAGGCGAAGCTGCTCGGCCACCTCTGGATAGAGGATAGGGATAATTCGTGTACCGCTCTCAGTTTTGGGAGTGGTAATGTGAAATCCGGCTTTTCCATCAATGACCCGGTAGATTAAGTTGTGGTTGACCGAGATTGTGTTTTCGCTCAAGTTAATATCGCTTTTGGTAATGCCGGTACATTCTGCTACACGCATTCCTGTTCCAAGGAGCACAGTCATGATGGGGAGCCAATGGCTGTATGTAGGGGACTTGGCAATAAAACGCAGGAAATTCTGCTGTTGCGTTTTAGTGAGTGCGATCCGCCGTTTAGGCTTTGGAGCGCTGCCATCCGTTTTGAGCTTGCGGTAAATGCCCTTGCTGGGATTTTTGCGGATGTAATCGTCGTCCACGGCCATTTCAAGCGTAGGGTGAACAATGGTGTTGATGCTCTCCAGTGAGTTGATAGCAAAGCCGTGTTTCAGCAGTTTGGTATAAAACGCGAGAATATCACTTCTGTGGATTTGTGGAAGAGGCATGTTAGCGAAAGGCTCTTCTTTCACATAGAAGTCCCACAGGTAAAGATAATTTGCTCTGGTAGAGGGCTTCAGTTTGATGTTGTTATTCATGTAGACCTTGAACATATCATTCAGGGTAAGCTTCATGGCTTCCTGAGTACGGATGCCATCATCCTTATCTTTGTTGATCTGCTTTTCTTTGACACGAAGACTTGCGAGATCGGAGTCGTAGAGATATTTCTTTTTCAGTGCCTAATTTGTAGACATACATATAGCTGCCATCTGCCCGTTGTGTTTCTCCGGGCCGAAGATTTCGTCCTTTGTTGTCTTTTCTCACTTTTGCCATTACTGGTACCTCCTGATTATAAAAGTGTAGTGCGCCTTTACTGGCATGGTTATTTAGCCGGAAATATCATAAAGATATTCTTTGATACGCTGGACACTCCATAGGACACGGGTGTTCATGGTAATGCGTGCATTGGCAAGATCCCCAATCTGTACTGCAGTGTGCCTTCCACAGCACAACAGTTTGCAAAGGGTATCGGTATCAACAGCCAAGCACTGCTCCGGCGGTAGGTCATTCGGTTTTCTTTTCTCCATAATCGTCCTCCATTTTTTCGATTACAATGATCCCTTACGATTTGTAGAAGAAGGTTTTCAACAAAAACAATGAAAACGGTCTTGAGGTCAGGAGGTATTGAAATAACAAAAGAACTCTAATGGGGCCATTTCCTACGCCAGAACGGTTCTGCCGTGTATTTCAGGCTGCTGCTGTGCAACACTTCGATTATGGGCGCGCTTCTGTGGTCATCGCACACTGTCCAGAATTCCTGTATAACTCCCCATAGAGGTTATGAACTTGTCAAGGTACTAAAAGAGCGTAGGGATCATCCGGTATTACCAAATGATCCGATACATCCTATAAATAGGCGGGGAAGAAAGAACTTCTGCAAAGAGGAAATGAAAATTTAAAGAAAATCCAAAAATCAATATATAGAATGTTTGAATTGACAAGCACTATATATTGTGTTAGAATTGCAATGTAATTGATTTTTGTGCGTTGCCCGTCAGGGTACACAGGCTTTAGGGCTTGTGTTGCGGAGTAATGACTGCATTGCACACGCTGTTAATTTTGTACTTGTGTCAGTAGTATCACTGCGCCTTTTCAGGCCGGTATATTGCTGGCCTTTTTTATTTACGGGATTTACCCACCATTGCGAGAATGACATCGGTTCATAGGCAACTATGGACGCCAGGCTTTATGCCGTCTGTCATTCTCGCTTTTTTATTGCCTGTAAGCCTGAAAGGGCTTTAAGGATAAATCAAAACTGAGAAAGGCAGGTCATGTACATGAATGTGAAGCAGAAAAGAAAGCAGAATGGTCGGCGGGTCAAGCCGGCACACTCCATGGACTGGAAGATGAAGAGACAGGCAGTATCTTCGCTCCGGCCCCAAAAGTGTTGCACCAATGGCGAGGGCAGTTATTTTGCCCCGAAGATCACGAAGGGGGTATTTCGATATGTCTGGCAGCAATGAGTGCTGAACGAAAGCGGCATGAACCGCTGGTGCTGGTAGAAACGGCAGATCTTTCAGAAGAAGACTGGCTGGATTACCGGCGCCGTGGAATCGGCGGCAGCGATGTATCAGCAATCTTTGGCACTTCTCCATTCCGGACAGCCAGGGATCTGTACTACGACAAACTGAACATAGCGTCAGTGGAAGATGATGAGGGCAACTGGGTTGCCATGGAAATGGGGCATTTGCTGGAGCCTCTGGTAGCAAAGATATTCGAGCGGAAAACCGGATATCGGGTCTACCAAATCAAAAAGATGTTCCAGCACCCACAGTATCCTTGGATGCTGGCTGATGTGGACTACTTTGTGGAACTGCCGGATGGCACCACAGCGATCCTTGAGATCAAGACCACAAACTATAATGCCAGAGATAACTGGTGGATGAATGGGAAGGAGACTGTTCCAGTCTACTATGAATCTCAGGGGCGTCATTATATGGCAGTAACGGATCTTGACCGATGTTTCTTTTGCTGCCTGTATGGTAACAACGAGGAGGAAGTTATTATCCGGGAGGTCAAGCGTGATTTCGAGTATGAGGCTGAGATGGTCCTTTTTGGAGCAGTATTTCTGGGAAAACCATGTGCAGCGCCATGTGCCGCCGCCCTATACAGAAAGTGGGGCCTTGATTATTGAGAGCGCACGCAAACACTTTGGCCCGGCAGATAAAAATGCCCCGGCCGTTGCACTCGACCTGGATATGACTGCAAAACTTATGCAGTATTTGCGGCTTCTGGATGAAAAGAAAAATGCAGAGGTGTACTCCAAAGAAATCGACAAGGATATTCAGCGTCTGAAGGCGCTGTTGATTGCGGAAATGGGTACCAGCTGCACTGCAGTCTGTGAGCAGGAGGGAGTGAACTATACGGTTACCTATACCCCTGTTCGCAAGTCCGTCATCGACAAGGATAACCTGCTTCGGTTGAAACTGGAGCATCCGGATATTTACGAGCAGTTTGTTACAGTATCCGAATCCAGACGGTTCAGTGTTAGAGCCTCGATTATGGAGGCCGCTTAGTGAGGTGAAAAAAGGATGAATTGTATTGGTACCTACGACGGGACGACTTTTTTATAATCCTGCCAATAAGTTTTGTATCATCAGTGTAAAAACCGCAGACCAGAGTGTGCCAGCTGAGGCCAGGTCAAACAGGCGGTACAAAGACCATTTGATCCGCTTTACAGCTGTGGGGTATGAGATTCCACGGACAGATGCGGTAGAGTTGGAACTGGATGGTGAATGGGCAAAAGGCAAGTATGGTGTCCAGCTCCAGGTGGAGCAGTGGCGTGAAATTGTGCCCAGAACAAAAAACGGCGTAGAGGGCTACCTTGCCTCCGGGCTTATCAAAGGGATTGGTCCCAAAACTGCCGCAGACATTGTGGAGCGGTTCGGTGTGGACACATTGGATATTCTGGAACACCAGCCGGAGCGGCTGTTGGAGATCCGGGGCATTACGGAAAATAAATTGGAGGACATCAAAGCTTCTTATGCAGAAAACCGTATGCTCCAAGGAATTATGACCTTGCTGGCACCGTTTAAGATTACTCCCAAGACGGCATTGAAAATATATCAATATTTCGGCCCGACCAGCGTAGAGATTTTTGGAAAAGAGCCCATTCGAGCTTTGCCAGATCTCCGGCTTTGGATTTCGGCGGGTAGATGCAATCGTACAAAAGAGCGGGGGCGATCTCCATGACCCCATGCGTATCAAAGGGGCTGTCTTTTGTGCGCTGGATGAGGGCAAGAGTAAACGAGGCCATCTGTACATCAGTTCTGAAGAACTGGAGAAATCAGCGCTGAAACTGCTCAATGAGAAGATACCTGTACCGGAGCTTCGCCTGCATCAGCAGGAAGTCAGGGATATGATGCAGGAAATGATCCTGAATGGAGCAATCGTTTCCGTGAAGGATAATATTTATCTTCCCAGAGTGTTTGCCCAAGAGGATGAAACGGCGCGCCGGATCGCCCAGCGTCTGGTCACCCAGATGCCAGTAGAGCATATTGCGCCGGTGCTGGAACAGGTCAAGGTTGAAATGGGACTGCGCCTGTCTGCACAGCAGGAGGCTGCGGTCTATGCAGCATTTAGGCATGGCTTGTCAGTGATTACGGGTTCTCCTGGTACTGGTAAAACAACAGTGCTGCGGACGATACTTGAGGTTTACCGGCGGCTGCACCCTGATGGCAAAATTGCTCTTATGGCGCCTACCGGTCGGGCAAGCCGCAGGATGTCGGAGAGTACCGGCTTTGAGGATGCCCGAACATTACACAGTGGTCTGGGACTGACCAGTGAAGAGGATGAGGGTAGCCGGAACAGAAAGTCAGAGCCACTGTCGGCCGATTTAATCATTGTGGATGAGTTTTCCATGGTGGATATGTGGCTTGCCGAGAAATTCTTTGAGCGCATGAAGGCAAATGCCAGAATCGTACTGGTAGGCGACCCAGATCAGCTTCCGAGCGTAGGAGCCGGAAATGTGTTTCGTGAGATCATCGAGACCCAAATCGTCCCGGTAACGGTGCTGGATCAGATTTTCCGTCAGTCGAAGGACAGTCTGATTGCCTATAACGCCAAATTTATCAACGAGGGCAATACCAAACTGTTTTATGGACCGGACTTTGTTTTCGTGTCTGGTGATAGTCAGGAAGACACCGCTGAAAAGATTACAGAACGGTATTGTTTGGAGATACAGGAGAGTGGCATTGAGAATGTGCAGATTCTTTCACCTTTCCGTTCAGAAGGCGCCGCGTCGTCGGAACAGCTGAATGAAACCATTCGTGAATTGGTCAACCCATTCCGCTCTGCGGAGGAAGAAATCAAGTTTGGCCCCAGGATATTCCGGGTCAATGACCGCATCATGCAGACCAAGAACACAGAAAAGGTCTCTAATGGAGATCTGGGCTTCATCCGGTATATTAAGGACACTGACCAGGGTAAAAAAATCGGCATGGATTTTGGCGCTGGCAGAACACTGGAATACGGCGTAGATGATTTGAGCAATGTGGATCTGGCTTATGCTACTACGATCCACAAGGCTATGGGCTCTGAGTATGAGACCGTTATTATGCCGCTGCTCAAAGCGCACACCATCATGATGTACCGTAACCTGCTCTACACCGGAATCACGCGTGCCAAAAAGCGGGTGGTTCTGATTGGGCAGAAACAGGTATTGTTTATGGCAATCCATCGTAATGAGATCGGCAAGCGGAATACGCTGCTAGGTATGCGTATTCAGATGTATTTCAAAGCCTACGCAAAGAAAGCCGGTATCCCCATTCCGGCTGCGTTGGAAGAACAATTAAAGAACGCAAGTTAAAAAAGGAGAGGTCAGATGCAGAAATAGCACTTGGCGTCTCCTATTTTTATGTCAGAAAGGAGTTTCCAACATGAACGAAAAAAGTAATCCGATGCCTATGATGTACAAAACAATTCCGGCAGTGGCAGAACTGAACAAGGTGCCGGGCTTTGACCCGCTCAAATTTCTGCGCCATAAGGTATCCAGAAAGACCAATGAGGAAATGCTGCAGTTGGAATTGCCTTATCAGAAACTGTGGTTCCGTCTGCGTCACCCACAGGGCCGCATGAAACTGACTACCCTGCGAATCACGGAACAGCTTGCGATTATGGAGGCCAGAGTCTATCTGGACCGCAGTGATGCAGAGCCCATCAGCAGTTACATCTCGCAGCACAGTGCAGAAGAAGGTACTGACTATGTACAGGCTGCCCAGGATGAGGCATTGAGTGCTGCGCTGTCGGATGCCGGTTTCGGTCTGCAGTTTGCCGATGTTGCTGTTGACAGTACGGGCAAGGTGTTTGGAAGCAGTATTCCGCTTTCCGGGACGGCTCCTATCCAGCAACCGATGCCAAATTGCGGCGCAGAGGCCCGTAGAAGCCCCTGGAGCGGCGCTGCGGCAATCTGGCGGGGAAGTTCATGCCCGGCCGGAAAGAGCGCCTCAGAACGCCGTAGAGCGCCGTAATGCTCCTGCTCGTCCGGCGCCTATTCAGAAACCTGCGGCAAAGCCGGTTCAGAATGAACAGCCCCCGGTTTCTCCGGTACAGCCAGTTGTCCAACAGATGGTTGCAGAAGAGAAGGAGAATATGGATACACTGCCTGCCGGCAAGGTAGAGGAGAATGCTCCCAATATGGAGCTGCCGGTACCGAGCCGCGAGGTTACATTGGATAGCAGTCCAAAACAGGATGATGCGTCTGAGCAGCCGGCCGCCTCCGTATTCCAATCGGATGAACCGGAAGAACTGCCTGTGGCGCCCGTTGTCCAACAGGAAGCACCCGATCAGCCTGTGGCGCCTTCTTATACGGAGAGCACTCCGGTAGAAGACATCTTGAAGGTAATGACCTTTGAAGAAGCGCAGAATGTGGTGGTGGATAGCGGTCTGAGCAAAGGAAAGACCATGGCAACTGTTGCCAAGGAGCGTCCGGTGAGTCTGAAATTCTACCTCACCCCAGGCAACAAGAGCACCAACAATATCGTTCGTGCTGCGGCGCAGATCATGCTCGATGGTATGGCCGCACAGAAAGCCGGATGATAAGCAGCCCCATCTATGGGGCCAAGAAGGGAGGGAGAACAGATGGACTCATATCCAGGAGATTTTCCGTTCGGTATTATGGATGTAGTGGAACTTCTACATCTACGAATCAGACGCCGACAGGCAAACAGTGTATATGTGGATTGCCGTTTTGTGGTGACCGCCGCGGCAAGATGAATGTGAATTTCGTCAAAAATGTCTGGCGGTGCAATTATTGTGATGAGCATGGCGGTATGCTTGCGCTTTATGCGCGGCTAAACAATACGACTACATCCGATGCGTATTGGGAGATAGGAGAAGCCCTGTGCAACGATTTTCACAGGGAACGGCCGAACTCTGGATATGAGATGGCAGGAAACCAGCAGGCTGGCACTGGGTCCCCGGTTTCGGGGACTCAGACCGACCTTGCGGGATATGAGAGGAGGGGCGAACTAAAAACAGTGCAGCAAGCAGAACGGGCCAGCGGACAGGAAATTCATCAAACGCTTTCGCTGCTGCTCGCTATGCTGCCTCTTCAGCCTGCCCACCGCAACCATCTGCACTCCCCAAAACGGGGACTGTCGGATGAACAGATCGACCGGATTGGGTTCAAGAGTACTCCACCCCCATTCCTTTGCCGCTCCATTACCGAGCGGCTGATGAAACAGGGATGCAAGGTGGAGGGGTGCCCGGCTTTTATCTGGATGACAGCGGGCGCTGGACCATGAACTTCTACCGAAAAAACGCAGGGATTTTTGATTCCGGCTGTGGGATACGACGGTATGATACATGGCCTGCAGATACTTTTGGATAGTCCGCTCAAGCAAAAGATGATCCACCGGATAAGTCAGGAGCCAAATACATCTGGTTTTCGTCCTCGTCCAAAATATGGGCGTCACATCCGGGAGCCCGGTACATTTATCGGCAATCCATCTGCTCGGGTGGTCTATGTCATTGAGGGACTGCTGAAAGCAGACATCTCGCACTGCCTGACAAACCGGACTTTTGCAGCGATTGCCGGCGCAAACAACACAAGCCAGTTGGATACGCTGTTTGCACTGTTGGCACAGAATGGCACTGAGGAGATCATTGAGGCTCATGATATGGATAAGTACAGTAACCAAATGACCTCTAATGGGGCATCTAAGATCTATCTGATGGCCCGAAAAAATTGGAATGGCATGTCGTCAGCTGACCTGGAATCCGAATTATAAAGGGTTTGATGATTGGCAGCTTGCCCTTCCGGGAAAAAGAACAGAAGGAAAAGGAGGTGCAGAGAATGAATTTTAAGCAGCAATATCTGTGCGGTAAGTGTGATTTTACCTATATAGATGGCTGCGTCGAGCTTTGGCACACCAGAGCGGAGAAAGATTTGGACCTGACAGAGTATCTGGGGCTTACAAAGGAAGAGTATCAGATATTTCTTGCTCAGGGCAATCGGGCGCTGAAGGATCTTCTGGACAGCCAGAGAGTTTTCCGGAGGTTTTGCATTTACCAGCTTTGCCTAAGTGAGAAACAGACAGTACCATTCGCATTCAAGCGACTGGATGCGCTACATAAGGCTGGATATGAACAGCCGCCTGCCGCCGCCTATCAGACGGTATGGAGCGCAGAGGTCTGTTGCCCAAAGGGGCAGAATGACATGGAAGTGCTGGGGCGCCTGTTCCTGGACTTTAATGAGCATTTGCCGGAAGATTACAGAGGCCGTCCGTTGGCTCCATCTGATGTGGTGGAACTGGACTGCCAAGGCAAACGCACATACTTCTATGTGAATGACTGCCGGGATTTTTCGCCGGTATGCTTCTCCCCATTCTTGTGTAAAAGACTTCCGGAGCCTGCTCAAAAAATCAGGAATGAAGGGATAGGGGTCAGATGCGTATTGCAGAAAAGAAGAAAAGTCAGATCGCAGCACTGTATGAGCAGTGTTCCGGCCTTCCGGCAGATGTCAGAAGTTGTCTGGAGAATGGCTACTTTACCGTAACGGTACCTCCGCCATGGAATATGAGCAATCAAAAGGTTGCGCAGGAGGTGCAGGACAAAATCAAGGAATGGTCAAGGCAGTATACTGGCGTGGTCTGCTACTGTTTTGACAGCTTCAGCACACTTTTATATGTGCTGTGAGCAACACACAATGGCATGGAAAGGATCATAACGGCCTGCTCCATGCCATTTTTGCGAAAGGAGATTTTACAATGGGTGATTTTTTCAGAAATAGCAATGGAGCAGCAAAACGGTATGTTCGATTCGTCTGCAGCCTTTGAGGATGATGAAGCCCTTTGAGCTGGAGGAGATGGAATCTTTGCCTGTGCCGCCTGTAGGTACAGACACTGTCCCAGTATCGGCGGCTTCGGTTTGTGCCGGTGAGACTGCTTTGGCTGATGCAGAGGAGGAACCTACGGATGAAGTAGCGCCTGCTGGGGAAGAGAAGTCTGCTGAGGAGGGGAATTCGGCACAACCGCCCGCCGCAGAAGATGAAGAAAAAAAAGCGTGCGGAGCATGAGGCGGCTGAAGCCCAAGCGCAAAGCGGAATTTGACGCCAAACAGCAGGCGAAGAAAGCCGCAGAGCAGGAGCAGATCGCCCGTCTGGAAGCGATGAGTGATGAAGAAGTAATCGCGGCCTCTACCCAGCGGGTAAGTACTGATGTGGAAAAACTGACGCGGCGCAATATGAAGGAGTGTGTGTCCGAGCATATTCAGATGCTCTGTATGGAAGATACGGCGTTTGCCCGTCTGACAATGCATCCGAAAAAGAACATGATTCGCTGTTTCCAGTACATCAACCGGAAAGCCTGGGATTATGTACAGGATGAACTAAAAGCAAGCGGAACCCGCCCTGGTCCCGGACAGCAGGCGTATGGCTGCGATGTGCCGGATGATCTGTGCTATCAGTGGGCGGAAGATTATTTCCGTGACCCTGATGCCAAGGAAGACCATGAGGATGAGGAAAAGTTTGTTCCCAAGCCGTATGCTGGGAAGTCCTCTGCAAAGAACAAACCCAAGAAGGCGGCAGAGAAGAAAAAGACGGAACCCAAGTCGGCACCCAAGCAGGAGGAAAAAAAGCCTTCTCAGGATGGGCAGATGTCGCTGCTGGATTTTGGTATGGCAAAGGCAGGCTGAACCGGCAAAGGAGGAAAAATGCAGAATGATTGCTTATAAGGGCTTTCGCCCCGGGCTGATATGCCGTGGCTATCAGTTTGTGATGGGGCTCAATACGACTGAAAAAGCAAATTGCAGGGAAAATGGATTTCACTGCGCGGAGGACCCGCTTGACTGCCTTAGTTATTATTCCAGCCTGGAGCATTCGGAATATTATATCGTCAACGCCGGCGGCGACATCGATGAAGATGAGCATGACTCCAAAATCGCCTGTACGGAGCTGACTGTGATTAAGCGGCTAACCAAAGAGGAGTTGTTTTTACATGGTTTGGCATACATGGTAGATCATCCGCGCAGGGTGTGGAGCTCCCATGTGGCAGCCAACCGGGCAATGGCGAACTGCGGTTATGCGGTGGTACGGGGCAAAGACCCCGTTGCTACCGGAAGACTGGGAGACATCCTTGCTTTTGCGAAGGAAGCTCCGGATTCGGAAAGTATCGTACAGGTTGCAGTGGGCCGGATTGACGGCGTTACATTACTGCCTGATGTGTGGTATGGCGTAGATTTGACAAAGAGGATGGTGAATTGAGATGAAAAAAAGAGCCCTGATGGCACTTCCCAATCTGACAGCGACGGATGAAATGAAGAAAATCGCGACTTCAGACCTGCCAAGAAAGGAAAAAACTGACTACGGATATGTTCGGGAAGTCTGTGAGTATTATACCTATCTGAGATGTATCAAACAGGATGGAATATTGAAGGTGGCTTTCTTTTTTCCCAGAGCATCTTCGCTTGGATGGGAGTAATCCGGCCTATGAAGTGTATCTGGATAAAGAAAAGCGGCAGTTTATTACCTATAACAGCCTGATACAGAAATGGTGCGAATCCAAGTTGGACAGACTGGACTGGAAGCGGCAATACTGGTATACCAAAGCCTACTGGATCAGCGAGGAAGATGAGACATCTATACAGACATATCTGAACATTGATGAAAAAAGCGGTAGAGGCCATCCTGCAGTTTCAGCGGGATGTGCGCGATGAACAGCTCGAACAGCGGCACCGGCGGGAAACTGATCCATGGGATAAAGATATGGAACAGGTGCCGGAACTTCCGAAGGACTGGAGTCGATGGGTGGATAAGGTTGCCATCCGGCAAAATTACATTTACTACCACTACAAAAAGGGCGGCGCCAAAACAGGTTATTGTACCTACTGCGAAAAGGAAGTACCGATCAAGGTACATCCACATCACAATCAAAAAGGCCGCTGTAGTTGTTGCCGCCATTCGGTGGTATTCAAAGCCTATGGACGAGCGGGGTATATGCAGACAGAAAAACATTTTGCCTACCTGATCCAGCGATGCAAAGTTGGCTTTGTAGTTCGTGAATTTCAGGCTGACCGGACATACAGAAAAGAAAGCCTTCCAAACTCCAGACTTTATTGCCAGGAAATCCGGCGCACGATTTATGACAAGGAAAGGAAGCCAAGAACCTACTATTTGGGGGTTGTATAAGCAGCGCAATATGCGTTGGATTTCCGGATCCCCCTGTTCTTACAACTGGTCTGGTTCGCATAATGGACGGGTCTATGGCAAAACGCTGCCAACTCTGGAACAGAAGGAACTTCGATGCACAGGGCTGGTCAACTGGATTCGGAAGCAGAAAAGCGTTGATCCGGAAAAATATCTGGCTGTGCTCGAACGGATACCGCAAATGGAACAGATCAGCAAGGCGAGCCTGCCGAAGCTTACCAGAGAATGTTTCAGTTCCTGCGGAACGGTCAGTGAACTTATCAAAAACCGTAGTACAGGGAGCCTGATCAAAGCCTTGGGACTTGACAGCAGAAGGTTCCAGCGCCTTCGGCTCCATAATGGAGGCTGTGATCTGCTGCGGTGGCTGCAATATGAAAGGGCACCGGCAGGGAAATCCCGGACTAATGTCCTTTTGTGGATGTATCAGCAGGATATTAAGCCAGGGATGTCCAGTTCATTGCCGACCGCATGAGCATGGTGCAGGTCTATAACTATGTGCGGCGTCAGATGCCATCTTTCCGGCGAAACAGCCATGAGGTACTGCGTACATGGGAGGATTATCTTTCCATGGCAAAGAAACTGCACATGGATGTTTATGATGAGATCGTATATCGCACCAGAAAGCTGCGGCGGCGCCATGATGATCTGGTGCTCAAATGCCAGGAGAAGGATATTGAACTGCAGGCCGAGGAGATGGAGGAGAAATTCCCCCATGTTAATGCCATCTGTCAGGAAATCAAAACGAAATATGAGTACGCCGATGCGGATTATATGGTAGTGGTGCCAAGCGGTATTCTGGATATTATTACCGAGGGGCGTGCGCTCCATCACTGTGTAGGAAGCAGCGACCGCTACTGGGATCGGATTGAGCGGCGAGAAAGCTTTGTGATGTTTCTGCGTAAAACGGATGATCCTTTCCATGCCTATTACACGCTGGAAGTGGAGCCGGATGGAACAGTGCGGCAGAAACGGACGGAATATGACCGGCAGAAGAAGGACATTGAGCAGGCAACAGAGTTCCTGCAGAAGTGGCAGCGGGTGGTTACCGCCAGGCTGACAGAAAGCGACAAGGCGCTGGCTGCAGAGAGCCGTGTCCTTCGTGAGAAGGAGTTTATCCAGTTGAAGAAGGATCGGGTCATCATCCATACCGGCCATTTGGCAGGAAAACTTTTGGTGGATGTGCTGATGGCAGATCTGATGGAGAACACGGATAGCATCCAGTCTCCGGCGCTGGCTGCTGCAGCGTGACAAATGAGAATGGCCGGGCATCCTTTGGGTGTCCGGCTATTGATGAACAAGGAAGGAGCAGAGCATGAAACAAATTGGAAATCTGGCAGTGGTTTGCGCCAGGCGACAGGATGTGCTGCTGCAGGTTGGCAGTGAAAAGGTATGTGTCCATGTGGGAGCCGGACCAGAGCGGAATACGCTTCACGCAGCGTGGGACGATGATGACGCCATTCAGCGTATTGTCCATGAATTGAATTTTGGCAGGTATGCAGCCGGCAGAAATGGGCTGCATACCGCACAGCAGGATTGCCCTGTGGGGCGGGGAAAGGAGAAAAGCGCATGATCAAAAACCTGAATCAGCTGCGCAGGACACTTCGGGAAGGGACGCAGTTGGAGATATTGGATCACTGCCGACCGGAATGTATTGGACAGATACGGAACATTACGCTGGTAAACACGCAGGGCTTTTATAGTACCGTAGCGAATCAGCCAGATGCGTCTGCCAACAGAGGGAACGGCGGCCGCGGCCCAATCCTTTGGTGGGGCAGAGCCGCCCACTGGCAGTTTACAGACGGTGTTTGCAGTGTTTTCGACAGTGAACAGAAGCATACGGAAGAAGAACTGGTTATGTCCTTCCGGGTACTTGAAAAGGAGGCAGCATAATGGAACGGAATATTTTTGAAAAGCAGAGGGAATTGAATGACCGGCTCAACCGCTATCGGGATGAGTATTATAACCGCAACGCTCCCAGCGTGTCAGATGAGGTCTATGACAGACTCTTTGACGAGTTGAAAGAGCTGGAACAGGAAACGGGAATCCAAATGGCAAATTCGCCAACCCAGACAGTAGGCTATCCTGCGGTGAGCAGGCTGGAGAAAACCAGACATGAGATCCCGCTGCTGTCTTTGGATAAGACTAAGAGCAGTATGGATCTTCTGAATTTCATGGGTGAGCAGCAGGTGATGCTGATGCTCAAACTGGATGGCTTGACTGTAAAGTTGACCTATGAGAATGGAGAACTTCTGGAGGCGGCTACCCGTGGCGATGGTGACGAAGGGGAGATCATTACCCATAACACCCGAGCCATCAGCGGTATCCCTTCCCACATCACCTACAAAGAGAGACTGGTTGTGACGGGTGAGGGCTTTATCAGACCCAGTGATTTTGAGGAACTGAAGACCAGCCTGCAGGACAGCAGCGGTAAGCCCTATAAAAACGGCCGCAATCTGGCTGCTGGTTCCATCCGTCTGATGGATGCCAAGACATGCCGGGAGCGTCGGCTGGTTTTCATGCCGTTTGGTGTGCTGGAGGGCTTTCCGCACCTGACCCGGAAATCAGATAAGCTACGGGAATTGCGTGCGTTGGGGTTCCAGCCCTGTAAGTATCTGGTCACAAAGCAGAAACTGACGCTGGAAAATGTGGAAGCCGGTATCTATCAGCTGCGGCAATATGCCACTGACAAAGATATCCCCATTGACGGTATCGTGGTTTCGTTTAACGACATCGCCTATGCCCAGAGCTGCGGCCGCACCGGACATCACTATAAGGACGGTCTGGCCTATAAGTTTGAAGATGACCTGCATGAGAGCCTGCTGCAGTACATCGAATGGACACCGGGCAGAACCGGAGAGATTGCTCCGGTAGCAGTGTTTACGCCGGTGGAAATCGATGGCTGTGAGGTCAGCAGGGCCAGTCTGCACAACCTGTCCTTTATTGAGGATCTGGAACTGATGGCTGGAAACCGGATTCTGGTAAGCAAACGAAACATGATTATCCCCCACGTGGAGGAAAATCTGGACAGAGGCGGCTTCTCTATGGTGGATACGATTCCCCATGTTTGTCCCTGCTGTGGACAGCCTACCCGCATCCATGAATCAAGTGGAAAGGGCGAAAATGGCGAGAATCGCATCATCAAGACGCTGTACTGTGATAACCCTGACTGCGAGACACGTCGGCTGAAAAAGTTCGTCCATTTTGTCAGCCAGAAGGCGATGGACATTGAAGGGCTGTCGGAGGCTACATTGGAAAAATTCATCGGTCAGGGATTTATCCATAGTTATCTGGATATTTACCGTCTGGATCGTTACCGGGCTGAAATCGTCCGCATGGATGGATTTGGTGAAAAGTCCTGGCAGCGCCTTTGGGACGCTATCCAGCAGAGCCGGAATACCACCTTTGAACGGTATCTGATTTCTATGGACATCCCTATGATCGGCAACACTGCCAGCAAGGTATTGGGTCGTGTGTTCCACTATGATTTGGATGAGTTTCGGGATGCGGTCTATGGCGGCTATGATTTCCGGCAGCTTCCGGATTTCGGGGAGATATTGCATAACAATATCCACGACTGGTTCTGTGTAGAAGATAATTTTTGGTATTTGGGAGGAGTTACAGACTATGATGAGTATTCAAAAGCCTGCTGTGGCAGAACACAGCGAAGACAGGGTGCAGGATAATCCCTTTGTAGGAAAGACTATCGTAGTTACCGGCAAGGTGGAACCCTACACCCGGGACGGAATCAATGACCTGATCGAATCACTGGGCGCCCATGCCGGCAGCTCGGTGTCCAAGAAGACGGATTATCTGGTCTGCGGCGAAAATGCCGGCAGCAAGTTGTCCAAGGCCAGGGATTTGGGCGTTACGGTGCTGTCACCTGCGGAGTTCTTCAGCATGGCCGGCGCTGAGTAAGAAAATATAGCATACCATCGGTATGCTGTCAGTTGATCAATGGGGAGAGAGCCATGTTGCGGCTCTCTCCCCATATCTTTTATGGAAGATTTCAAGTAGGAGGAATTTTAATGCATATCGACAGGATACCGGTTTACCGGGTATATCAGAGGGCTATTGATTTGGAGCTTTACCATGCCTTTGCCGAATTGGTAGTACAGACTTCTCAGGACGATACGGCGAGAAGGACTTACCGACAAACAAGGGCGATGCAGATATGGCAGGTGGAAACGGATGTGTCCGGCTATTTTGAACCATATCATCTGCGTTATCCTGGCGAGGTGTTGGAGCGGTTTCGAGGAAAAACTGGGCAATGATGTCCGAGTTCTCCGCGCTCTGGCCCTGGCGCTGGGAAATACCTGTGCGATCCAGTCTGACAATATGTTTGTGGGCAATCAGCGGGGAGCGTTCCTCCAGAAATTGCGGCGGTCTGCCGGAGAAGATGTGTACCTGCAGGGCGCTCTGTATCTTTTTGGAAACAGATGCGGCACAGCGCCATGCCCTGTTGGAGAAACTGGCAGAAAGGGAGTGTACGAGAACGGAAGAAGCCCTGTTTGTACTGTCGTTATTTGATGATAGGGAACGCGGCTATGAGGTGATGCATACCCAACTCAGTCATCTATTCACACAAAATCGGACACTTTCACTGGTATATGATTTTGGTGTGCTGGAATGGTTCATCCGGTTCTATGCAGAGCAGGCAAAGAAATACCGCGGGAAAGCCGACCTGGTGCTGCGCACGCTAATGAAACTGCCGTATATGAATATGAAGCCAGACAGCCGCGAATTTTCGGTTTTGACTAAAGCAGGGTATCGCTGCGATGAAATCATTTTGGCAAATTCTCTCGCTGTATGGGCGGACAGGCTGCCGGACCGGTTGAGTTCCAAGAGCATCACTGCCGAGAAAATCGCAACAGCGTGTGGGCGGATGCTTCTGAATGCTCCAAAGGATCTTTCGGAAGAATTTTATGAGTATCTTGGCTGGCTGTTTCGGTTCTATAACAGCTTTACGGTCAAGTACGAAGGATTTCAGGGACTCTGGGAAGCGGTTCAATATGGTTTGAACCCCTCAGCACCGAAAAACCACTGTTATGGATGAATCAAACGATACAGAAGGATTTTCCGTACCGATTTGATGTGTTTGATCCTCAGTACGATGATCTGGCGAAGGAACTGGAGCGGGATAACTATATGGAGTTGTTTACCCTGCAGATGCTGCATTCCAGGCAGAGGATCCCTTTGAAACAGTGGCTTTCCAGATATCAGGAACTGACCGGAGCTGACTATGGAGAATATTTCAGAAGTTGGCATACGAACGGTAGGCGGGTATTTGCCTTTCTGGTGGAAAAGAAGGAAATCAATCTATGGGAGTTTTTCAAGCAGCATCGGCAAGATGGTGAAGATGCGCCACAACTGAAACTGCTGCGGGAGTATGCCCTGAGAATTTCAAGTTGGAGGTGTTTCCGGTTTGTAGAGAGGCTACTGGCTGAGTACACTTTTTCCCAACTTCAAACGATTTTTGGCGAGCGGTTTTACTTTCACGAATGCTTTGTCAGGAGTGAGGGGTATTACAGCAGAAGGGAATATAAAACATACATCAGCCGTCCATTCCTATCTGCAGAGCAGCATCGGCAGCTCTATGACTGGGTGGAGCGTTCAGTTTTCCAGACTGAGCCGGAAAAATATGAGGACTTCGTTTTAAGTGCCTTAAAAGCACCGGAGATCCAACGCCTTTATGATAAAAAAGCGCTGGCAGCGGTGTTGCGGCAGTTTTTGCTCCACAGCGAGTATAACGGCTATGAAATCAACCGGCTGAAGGAAACATTCTATTCCAAGGAAGAGTTGGAAGATGAGCGCAGAGCCGAAGCTGAGAGAAAGAAGCAGGAAAAACGACTGGAGCAGGAAAAACGGACCATACAGAAACGGGAAAAGCTGCAGCAACTTTATAACGGCAGCGCCGAATCTCTGGTTAAATTCATTGGAGGATATTATCATCAGGACGAGAAGAACGAGGTGCTGAATATGGCGTTTGACAAGCTGGTGGAATGGCCTGTCGGTTGTGTACGGACGATGGAAGCCAAAGGCGCACATGCCTTTTTTTGAACTGTGTGGTGAACTGGTAAGGTCTGAACCCCGGCCAAGGCATGAGATTTTGAATATGGTGCTGACAATGATCGGAGGTGAAGCAGCATGAGAAATACATTAAAACATCTGACCCTATTGACCAGAATGAAAGATGACGGATTGCTCCCGGCGCTTACAGGCAGCTTTTCAGAGGATGCCATAGCGCAGGCATGTGGACAGGTGGAGACACTTCAATTACAGGAACGGCTGCACATCCGAAAGACAAAGCGGATACAGGAAGAACTGATTCGGGTGCCGAACTTTGCAGCGCTCTATGGTGTGTTGTGCAGGCAGGAGATTGGCGATGAAGAAATTGCTTCAGTCTTAGAGTCGGCAGACGGGTATGGAGAGAAACTGACAGCGTATCCCCAAGAGCAGGTGCTGGCAGTCATGAAATTGGAACTGTTGCCTTCCCTGCGGTTTGAATACCTGAAATACTATTTTCCCTTTGTGATGTATGAAGAAGAGGAGCAGGTCATATTGGATAACCTGCAGACTTTTCCCATTGCGGAGTGGAAGGGACTTTCCATGCTGACGGAGCACCAGCGGGATATGATGCGGCAGCCGTTTCTTGGCTCGTATCTGTTTTTCTGGCATCAAAATGAACGGAAAGCTCTGGAACTGTTGGAACAGAATCGTCCGCTCCAGAGAGTCTGCATCTTGCTTTATCGGTATGGTGTGCGGCTGTTTCTGTCAGTAGAGCGCCTGAAAGATCTCCGGTGGATGAAAATGACCGATGTAGGAAAATTCCGCCGGCTGTTGGCTGTATTTGAATATGACGCAGATGGATTTGTCTGCATTTTTTTGACCTCTGGCTGGACAACCATGCCGGACAATATGACCTCAACTGGTTTATCTCCCAGCCACATCCTTTGAGCAAGGAACGGAGGGAAGAAATTTTATGTAACCAACTGAGTTATCTGAATGCTCTGTATGCCGGCAGGCTCCATCTGGATTTTAATGCTGTCCAGCAATTCCAGTTTTGCAATTCTCATTTATGCGGTGGAGCATAGAAAAAATGCATTTTTTAGGAATTGGTGGATCAGAACATGTGAAGTGTTCCATGTCCTTGGGGCGATACTCTCTATTGTTTGAGCCGGGCTTTTGTGAGCACTGTAACATCAATTCCCTGACGCTGAAGAATTTGAAAGCCAGCGATTCTGTGAACCGCAGCGACAGCTTCTTTACGCTTCTGGAAGAAGGGCAGCAGTACACCTTTGAGGAAATGTATCAGCTTTGGCATCAGAAAGAGGTTTATGTCCGGTTATACACTATGCTGACACCTCTTTCCATAGATCAGCGTTTGCTGACACTGCGGCAGCTGATAAAACGGGATCTGGTCAGCCAGTATACAGGAGATGCAGAGTTGGAGCAGCTTGGAAAATGTCTGCTGGAAAGGCCGTTTAGCGAATGGTATCGGGGTTCATTTGGACATATCTGTGGGCTGACCCGGCGGATTGCCATGGGGCTGCTGCAACACTATACGCAGCTGCAGGCATTCATACCGGATTTCACTACAGAGTCGGATGCGGTATTTGCCCTCAATAATATGAAGGCTCTTTTGGAAATGACGGATTGGAAGCAGGTGCGGAAAGATATTCTGAAAACAGATGCAGACTGGCTGGATCTAAAAGAAAAACTGGCATTTTCGGACGATTTTGTGGAGCAGAACCGGGAGACTGTCACGGAATTTTTACTGCAGGGCGGCGCGGCTATGGTATGCGCTCTCTATGGGGAACTGGACGGGCAGGAGCTGGCTGTTGAAGCACTGCGACGGATCGTACAGGCTGAATTGATGGGCCAGTTCTATAAACTCAAATATTTTGCCGGTGACCTGCAGCGTGAGATTCGCTACCCTGTCAGCGAGATGCAGGAGAGCCTCTGGAAGAAAAAATCTTTCGTTGGCGCGAGGTGCATTTTGGGCAGAAGAGGTGGATGATTTTTGACCACACTCTGCGGCTTGGTGAACTTCCTCATAGTACCTGCTTGTCTTACCGTACTGGAAGCCAGAGGGAGTGCCTGTTAGCTGCCTTTGGACTCTAATAAGAAGATTGTCCTTGTGAAAAATGGATGAAGCGGTGGTGG
>ENA-OQCV01000137-OQCV01000137.1-human-gut-metagenome-genome-assembly--contig:-NODE-137-length-20696-cov-2.863095_pt1 | contig 20696 bp, 16 predicted proteins | sample MGYA00242766_ERZ504592 | MGnify/ENA primary metagenome ERZ504592 (study PRJEB26092, sample SAMD00036315) | human gut metagenome | host: Homo sapiens | study: EMG produced TPA metagenomics assembly of...
CAATCAATATACTCTGCCCAATGGCATGCGCATCATTCACGGAACCCCTCAGCCTGCCAAAGTGGCTTGATTGTGGTTTTGCCGTGAGATGCGGGTACGCGCGACGAGCTTGAAAACGAGCAGGGTATGGCGCATTTGTGGAGCACCTTATATTTAAAGGTACCGCCAAGCGCAAGGCATGGCACATTCTGAACCGCATGGAGAATGTGGGCGGTGACCTCAACGCTTACACCAACAAGGAAGAGACGGTGATTTACTCTGCTTTCCTGACCGAGCATTTCGGCCGTGCCTTCGAACTTCTGGTGGATATTGTATTCCACTCCACCTTTCCGCAACGCGAGATAGAGAAGGAGACAGAGGTGATTATCGACGAGATACAATCCTACGAAGACAACCCTTCCGAGCTAATCTTCGATGATTTTGAGGACTTGATATTCAGGGGGCATCCCTTGGGACGCAACATTCTGGGCAATCCCGAGCAGTTAAAGCAGTTTCGCAGTGAGGATGCTGCCGCATTCACTGCCCGCTTCTACCATCCCAACAATATGGTTTTCTTTGTTCTGGGTAATCTGAGTTTCAAGAAAGTTGTGCTTATGGCCAAAAAAACTTCTGGCGGATATACCGGCAACACCGGTGCATTATGGTCGTACTCTGCCGCCCCTCTATGTACCCGAGCATCTTGTAGTGCATAAGGATACTCACCAGGCACATGTCATGATTGGCAGCCGGGGATATAATGCATACGATGACAAGCGCACCGCACTTTACCTGCTGAACAATGTCTTGGGTGGCCCGGGCATGAACAGCCGCTTGAACGTCTCTCTCCGTGAACGTCGTGGGCTGGTCTATAACGTAGAATCCAACTTGACTTCCTATACCGATACGGGAACTTTCTGCATCTACTTCGGTTGCGACCCTGCAGATTTGGACTACTGCACCCGCCTGGTATATAAGGAATTGAAACGCTTGCGTGATGTCCGGATGACTTCCTCGCAGCTTGCGGCCGCCAAGAAGCAGCTTATCGGGCAAATCGGTGTAGCTTCGGATAATAATGAGAACAATGCGCTGGGTATGGGAAAGACTTTCCTGCATTATAATAAATGCGAAACTTCCGAAGCCGTGTTCCATCGCATTGAACAGCTCACTTCGGAAGCTCTGTTAGAGGTGGCGAACGAGATGTTTGCCGAGGACTATCTTTCGACGCTCATTTATCGCTGACCGCCTTTTTTTATTTGAAAACCTGCAACATAGGACGTCCTATCCATACTTGTGGCTGTTTCAGCCCGAAGATGTGGGCAATGGTGGAGGCAACGTCATACTGCATCATGCTTTCGTGGAATTCGCCTTCTTTCTTAATGTTCTTTCCGGAGATGATGAAGGGAGTCTGCATTTCCTGCATGGTCTTGCCGCCATGTCCCTTTTTCAATACCTCCGTGGTCGGCAGTAACGACGAAGATTGTTTCTTTCAGCATGCCTGCCTCTGTAACGGCCTGGATGATGCGGCTCACATAACCGTCGAGTTCTTTCAGTTTGGCGTAATATTCAGGAGTATTGTGTCCGGCTTGATGGCCTACATGGTCGGGGTTGTCAAAGCAAATGGCAAGAAGGGTCGGTTGTTTCTCCTTGATATACTTTTCTGCCATACCGCATAAGGCTTCGGGATGTTTGTTGTAGTCGGGCGCTTGCGCATAGTGGCTTAAGGCAAGAGTGTCTACAAGGTATTTGATACCGTCCCATTCATACAGGCAGCCTATTTCCGCTTCCGGCCGGGCATCACGTAGCAGCTGGAAGATGGTAGGAAATATGCCGTGCTGGTTCAGTACGCGTGACGGAAGCTCGGGAGTCTTGGAGCCCCATTGCGTATATCCGTGCAATTCAGGACCTGCCCCCATAAACATGCTTGCCCAGTTGACGGCGCTGGAGGAGGGAAGTACAGTCCGTTTTTCTAATGTATAAGAACCGTCTGCCATCAGTTGCTTGATGTGGGGGATGTCTGCTTTGGGAACACTGTAGCTACCCCAGCCGTCAAGACCGATGAAAACTACGTGTTTTGCTTTTCCCTTGGCATTGCAGGGAACTGAAAAGAGGCATGCCACTGCTAGGGCGATGAATAATGTAAAAGTCAGTTTCTTCATGTTTTCTTTAGTTCTTATTGTTAACATGAAACAAAGTTACGGGAAACGTACCTAGTTTTAGTACGATATCGTACATAATCCGGCCGATTTTATATCGTTTCGTTCTTTTCCAACCGTTGCATGCTGAATTCACAGCCGCAATACTGCTGGTTGTAGAAGTCATACTCTTTCAGCAGTTGGTTGCGCCGGTCCTGAAGTCCGCCTTTCCGCCAGTTCTGTTCCCAGAAGAGGGTGCCCGGGTAGAGCGCGGCGGCACGGCGTCCGGCTTCATTGATTTGTTCCAGGCTTTTCCAGCGCGAAGAGGCGAGGGTAGTGGTGAATACGGAGAAACCGTGTTCGGAGGCGTAGCGGGCTGTCTCTGTCAGGCGCAGGGTGAAGCACTTCAGGCAACGGCTGCCGCGTTCCGGTTCGTGCTCCAGGCCTTGCATGGTGTGCAGCCAGTGTGCATAATCGTAGTCTGCATCGATGAAATCGATGTTTTTGGAGGTTACGAAACGGATAGTCCTCGTTTTTCCTTATCTCATATTCCGCCTGCGGATAGATGTTGGGATTGCAGTAGAATACGGTGGGGCGTATGCCGTTCTCCAGCATGCACTCGATGATGGCAGAGGAGCAAGGTGCGCAGCACGAATGCAGCAGCACCTTGCGGTCACCGTTGGGTGTTTGGACTTTCAACATTATACTTTCAGTTTAATCTTGCCTTTCACCAGCAGGCCGGTCAGCCCCACAATGACAAGCGAGAAGACGAGGGACTTGAGCAGCCCCGGTACACCGCTTCCCAATGCTTCGGGATAGTGCAGATGCAGCAGTTGCTGGACAGCATACCAGATGTAAGGGATAATATAGCAGGTCAGCGTTGCCGTGCCTGCGGGTTTGATAATATCGAACCAGTTGGTCTTGCCTTTCACGTCCGTCAGCCAGTAGAAGAAGCCGAACAAGGGGAAGAACATGGCGAGGCAGTAGAACAGCCATGTCGGTGTGGCTTGTATTTTGGATATAATCCAGAACGGGTGTGAGACGAGGGCAAGGACAAGCATTCCTATGCCGAGGGCACAGAGCATGCCGATGAACCGTCCCGGCCGTTCCCGGTCGGCATAGCGCTGCATGAGCAGGGAGGTCAGTACGCCGGACATACCAAGGGCATGCAGCGTCCAGTCGCTCGGGATAAAGGGAAGCAGGACAATCCGGCTGCCGTACTCTCCCGGTATCAAGTCGGAATGGCTGACTACGGCAAGCAATACGACCACGAACCAGGCAATGGCATTCTTCCGCAGGTTCTCCCGAGTGAATAGATAGATGCCTGCACATACCGCATACGTCCAGCCGATAAGTCCGAGGATGCCCCACCAGCTTATCTGGAACGGTTTCCCGTTCATGTCCTTGTAGATGACGAGGAAGGCAAGCAGAAGCACGCCTGCTGTTTTCATTGCGGTGAAAAGGACCGTTTTTCGTTCCTACCGCTTTGGGATATACCCCCCAGGTGAGGAAGAAACCGATGACCATCAGGATGGAGAACCATGGGTGCGAGAGGCCGCCTTCGATGCCTCCGCTGTTCAGTGAAACAGTCCCATGGCAATCAGTGCCACTGTCCGCCAGAAGATATGGGCCACGACTTGCAGGGTGTTGTCTCCCTTTTTGGTACCGGTTTTGTATGGCAAAGGATACGGACATGCCCATACAGAAAGGAAAGCGGGAAGATGGTGTCGGAGAATCCATCATGTCTTCGTCTATCCTGGCATGCATCAGCCAGTGGGGGACGTTTTTGCAGTCCGGGGAATGTTCGTTGACAAAGAGCATGAGGAACATGGTGAGTGCGCGGAATACGTCTACCGCGGCAATCCGTTTGGGGTGTTAAGCTTTCATGATAGATAATTTGTTTGGGGGTTTAGAACGCAAATATAGGAAACTATTCTTTCTGATGCTACTGCTTTGCAGGATTTCTTGCTATATTTGCATGAACTTTATGGTCATGGAAAGGAGATTGTTCATTTTTTGTTTTCTTGCCGTCGTGGTATGGCAAAGTGTGGCTTTGGCTGCCGGCACGTCGTCTTTCACTGCACTGACGGCTTCTTTGGATGAGGCTATCGAGGCGCATCGGCACTATGTCGCCGTGCGTGAAGGGCGCATTGCCCGGCTGAAGTGCCAATTGCTGGATGCCGACACCGCCAATCTCTCTTTTTTTCGATGGAATGGGGAAATTTATAAGGAGTACAAGGCATATATCTGCGACTCTGCCATCCATTATCTTTGTGTCAATCTGGATTGGGCAGAACGCTATGGCCAACGGAATGCAGCACTCGAAACAAGGCTGGAGCTTGCCCACCTGATGGCTTCGGCAGGCATGTACGAGGAAGCTGCCGAACTCTTGAGGCAGACGGACAAAGCCTCCCTTCCCACCCATCTGATGCCGGACTATTACAATGCCTGTCATAAACTTTACACAGAACTGAGTTTCTATACGCTGGACGATTCTTTCAAGAAGCATTATCAGGCTTTGGCTACCCATTATGACGATTCTTTGATGCAGGTACTTCTGCCTTCATGCCCCCCTCTATCTGGAACGAAGAGAGACGCGGGAGGCCGCTGCAGGCCATCCGGACGAAGCCTTGAGCATCAATGATACGCGTCTGGCACATGCCAAGCCCAATACTCCCGAATATGCGCTGGTGACCTATCAGCGCTCATTGCTCTACCGCCGGCTCGGGAACCGGGAGGAGGAGAAGCGCTATCTGGCTTTGTCTGCACTGACCGATATTCGCCTGAGCATCACAGACCATGCCTCACTCTGGAACCTGGCGGAACTTCTTTATGAGGAAGGGGATATGGAGCATGCCTACCGTTACATCCGTTTCTCGTGGGACGAAACCAACCGATACAACGCCCGTAGCCGCAGCCTCCAGACTGCCGGCATCCTTTCACTGATAGACCTCACTTATCAGGCCATGCGCGAGAAGCAGAATGACCGGCTCCGGCTGTACCTCTGGCTCATCAGCGCTTTGATTGTGCTGTTGGTGGTGGCAGTGGGCTTTATCTACCGGCAGATGCAGCGACTCTCTGCCGCACGGAACAAGCTGGAGCATGCCAACGAGCAACTGCAACTCTCAAACAACATCAAGGAGGAGTATGTGGGCCGTTTCATGAATCTCTGCTCCGTTTATATCAACCGGCTGGATACCTACCGGCGGATGGTCAACAAGAAAATCTCTGCCGGGCAGATGGAAGAGCTGCTGAAGATGGTGCGTTCCCGCGAGGTGCTGGACACCGGACTGAAGGAACTCTATGATAACTTTGATACTGCCTTCTTGCACCTTTTCCCCGATTTTGTCGATAAATTCAATGACTTGCTGCAGCCCGAAGAACGCATCGTGCTCCGTAAAGGCGAGTTGCTGAATACGGAACTCCGCATTTTTCGCCTTTGATTCGTCTGGGTATCGACGACAGTTTCGCAGATTGCAGAAATTCCTCCCCGTTATTCCGTAAACACCATCTATAATTACCGTGCCAAAGTGAAGAACAAGGCCCGCATTTCGCGCGAGGACTTTGAAATACGGCTGATGCAGATACGCTGACAATACGTCAAACTGGCTTTTTGAATCCACTTTCTGCCTTTCTCTTCTTCTGATTATATTTCTGATTATTAGTTGTTTGTTTGTTCATGCTTCTTCACTCCTTCCACCTATTCCCGATTCGCCGGTACGAGGTGTTCTTATCTTTCCTAACTTTGGGGAAGCAAAAGCGAATATCGCAACTAATACTATAACCAAAATTATTGCCATGAAACATTTATTAGCGACAAGCATTACCATCGCCCTGCTCTCTTTGGGCCTTGCGGGATGCGGTGAGAAACAAGCGACAAAAGAAGTAACTTCGGATGCATTCGTAACCATTCAGGGTCAGGACTTGATAAAGCCCGACGGTACCAAACTCTTCATCATGGGTACCAACCTGGGCAACTGGCTGAATCCGGAAGGATACATGTTCAAGTTCAACAAGACCAATTCCGGCCGTTTCATCAATGAGATGTTCTGCCAGTTGGTGGGACCGGACTTTACGGCCGACTTCTGGAAAGCATTCAAGGACAATTATGTAACGCGCGAGGACATCCGCTTCATCAAGGAGCAGGGTGCCAACACCATCCGCCTGCCTTTCCACTACAAGCTGTTTACCGACGAGGACTATATGGGGCTGACCGCCGCCCAGGACGGATTTGCCCGCGTGGACAGCCTGGTAGAGTGGTGCCGCGAATCGGACTTGTACCTCATCCTCGACATGCACGACGCTCCCGGCGGACAGACAGGCGACAACATCGACGACAGCTACGGCTATCCCTGGCTGTTCGACAGCGAAGCCAGCCAGCAACTCTACTGTGACATCTGGCGCCGGATAGCCGACCGCTACAAGGACGAACCGGTCATCCTCGGCTACGAACTCTTCAACGAGCCCATTGCCCCTTACTTCGAGAACATGGAGGAACTCAACGGCAAGCTGGAAGATGTATATAAGAAAGGTGTAGCCGCCATCCGCGAGGTGGACAGCAACCACATCATTCTGCTGGGCGGTGCGCAATGGAACGGTAATTTCAAGCCTTTCAAGGACTCCAAGTTCGACGACAAGATAATGTACACTTGCCACCGTTACGGAGGCGAACCTACCCAAGCTGCCATCCAGACGATTATCAACTTCCGCGACAGTGTGAACCTGCCCATGTACATGGGTGAGATAGGCCACAATACGGACGAATGGCAGGCCGCTTTCTGCCAGACGATGCGCGAGAACAACATCGGCTATACCTTCTGGCCCTACAAGAAGATGGACGGTTCTTCTTTCGTCGGCATCACTCCGCCGGAGAACTGGGCAAACATCGTGTATTTCTCCGAAGCACCGCGTGCCACGTACAAGGAAATCCGTGAGGCACGTCCCGCGCAGGCCATGTCCCGCAAGGCGATGATGGACTTTATCGAGGCATGCAAACTGAAGAATTGTGTGGTTCAGGAGGGTTATATCCGGTCATTGGGAATGAAGTAGCGGGTGCTGCCTCGCTGCAAACAGTACGTATCAAGTCCCAGAGGATGAGATGCCGGGACTTAGTATGAAAGAGGTAGGGACTGAGCTGTACACACCATAGGACTGAGCATCCAAAAATCATCCGGATGTTTTTAGGGGCAAAAACATGGGGGATGTATTGGGATAAAACATCCGGGTGTTTTGGGGTAAAACATGGGGATGTTTTGGACAACAACATCCGGATGTTATGGGTACTCACTATACGGGTGTAAGGACTTCAGTTCCTATGTAGGTAGGGCTAAGTCATATTCCCTTGTATGTTGGGGATTATCAATGGTACGGACTGATTATGATTGCTTACTTATATAACAACTTAATTATACAACAATGAAAAAAGTATTATTCGGTTTGGTTCTGGCTGCTGTCGCGCTGCCTCTTTCGGCCCAGCAGAAGCCCGTCTATCTGGACGCAAGCAAACCTATTGAAGAAAGAGTGGAAGACGCCTTGAGCCGTCTGACCCTGGAAGAGAAAGTGAAGTTGACCCATGCGCAAAGCAAGTTCAGCAGTGCGGGTGTGCCCCGTCTGGGCATTCCCGATGTGTGGACGGACGACGGCCCCCACGGCATACGTCCCGATGTGTTGTGGGACGAGTGGGAACAAGCCGGATGCACCAACGACTCCTGCGTGGCTTTCCCTGCCCTGACCTGTCTGGCGGCAACCTGGAACCCCGAAATGTCTCTCCTTTACGGACAGAGCATTGGTGAAGAGGCACGCTACCGCAACAAGTCCGTCCTGCTGGGCCCCGGTGTCAATATCTACCGCACACCGCTCAACGGACGCAACTTCGAGTATATGGGTGAGGACCCTTATCTGGCTGGAAAGATGGTGTCGCCCTATATCCGGGGCGTGCAGCAGAACGGCGTGGCCGCCTGCGTGAAACACTTCGCCTTGAACAACCACGAAGTGAACCGCCACACCACCAACGTCATCGTGGACGACCGTGCCCTTTATGAAATCTATCTGCCTGCTTTCAAGATGGCCGTGCAGGAAGGCGGAGCGTGGAGCATCATGGGTGCCTACAACCTATACAAAGGCCAACATCTTTGTCACAACCAATACACATTGAACGATATATTGAAGGGCGAATGGGGATTCGACGGCGTAGTCATTTCCGACTGGGGCGGCACGCACGATACCCGGCAAGCCATCACCAACGGGCTGGATATGGAATTCGGCAGTTGGACCAACGGGCTCTCGAACGGTGCCAGCAACGCATACGATAACTATTATCTGGCAAATCCCTATCTGAACCTCATCCGCGAAGGTAAGGTAGGTACCACGGAACTGGACGACAAGGTACGCCGCATTCTGCGCCTTATCTTCCGTACGGTGATGAACCCCGACCGCCCGTGGGGAAGCATGCTCTCTCCGGAACATTACGAGGCTGCCCGCCGCATCGGTGAGGAGGGCATCGTACTGTTGCAGAACAAGGGCAATGTGCTCCCGATAGACCTAAACCGGGCTAAAAAGATTCTTGTAGTGGGCGAGAATGCCATCAAGATGATGACCGTAGGCGGTGGCAGTTCTTCCCTGAAGGTACAGCGCGAACTCTCTCCGTTGGACGGCATCAAGCAGCGTGTGGCCGGCAAGGCCGAGGTGGTCTATGCCCGTGGCTACGTGGGCGATGCAAGCGGTGAATACAACGGGGTGGTGACCGGACAGAATCTGAAGGATGACCGTACTCCCGAAGAGCTGATAGCCGAAGCCGTGAAAGAGGCCCGGGATGCCGATTATGTCATCTTCATCGGTGGTTTGAACAAAAGCAACGGCCAGGACTGTGAGGATTCAGACCGTGAAGGTCTGGGTTTGTCTTACGGTCAGGATGCCGTTATCTCCGCACTGGCCGAGGCGAACAAGAATCTGATTGTCGTCAACATCTCCGGCAACGCCATTGCCATGCCGTGGGTGAACGAGGTGCCTGCCATCGTGCAGGACTGGTATCTGGGTTCCGAAGCCGGCAGTTCCCTTGCCGCCATCCTCATGGGTGATGTCAATCCCAGCGGCAAGCTTCCGTTCACCTTCCCCGTGAAGCTGGAGGACTGCCCGGCCCACAGCTTGGGCGAATATACCGGCAAACGGAGCAAGGACATCATCGACATCAAGTATAATGAAAGCATCTTCGTGGGCTACCGTTGGGCCGATAAGCAGAAGAAGGTGAAACCGTTGTTCCCCTTCGGCCACGGTTTGAGCTATACCACTTTCGAATATGGCAAGCCGACGGCCGACAGCAAGACCATGCAGGCCGACGGTACGCTGACCGTGAAGGTTTCTGTAAAGAATACCGGAGCGCGCGAAGGGCAGGAAGTTGTCCAACTGTACATCAGTGACAAGAAGTCCTCTCTGCCTCGTCCCGTCAAGGAACTGAAAGGTTTCCAAAAGGTGAAACTGGCTCCGGGCGAAACAAAGGAAGTCACATTTACCATTGATAAGGAGGCTCTTAGCTTCTTCGATGACACCCAGCACGCTTGGGTGGCCGAGCCGGGCAAGTTCGAGGCTGTCATAGCAGCTTCGGCAGCCGATGTGAAGGGAACGGTTCCTTTTGAATTGAAATGATGTAGGAAAATAAAGTTTCCTTTTAGGTTATTATCAAAGATAGTGTAGATGGAGGTGTGGCCGTGAGGTTGCACCCTTTCTTTGTACTCTTTACAAGCCAATATGTTTTCTTATATTTCTGAGTTTCTTCGGGTTGGCTAAGGAAGATGCAGATATGCTGGATGTTAGAGTCAAAGCAGTGATGTTTTGTAGTAATGGGTGAGTTTTTACCGCCGTGTTTGGGCAGATCTTCATCTTTTATATTTATTTTTGCAGAAATCAATGTTTAATAAAAAACTATCATGAAGAAGTATTTAGCAGAAATGATCGGGACAATGGTTCTTGTCCTGATGGGATGTGGTAGTGCTGTCTTTGCCGGAAGTGCGGCGGGGGCGGTTAGTGCAGGTGTCGGAACGCTGGGAGTGGCTTTTGCTTTCGGCTTGTCCGTTGTGGCGATGGCATACGCTATCGGAGGAATCTCGGGCTGTCATATTAATCCTGCCATTACCCTGGGCGTTCTGTTGTCCGGCAGGATGAGCGGGAAAGATGCAGCCATGTATATGGTGTTTCAGGTTATTGGGGCGGTTATCGGTTCTGCCATTCTTTATGCATTGGTGTCTACGGGCGCTCATGGTGGTCCTACGGCTACCGGTTCCAATGGGTTTGCTGACGGAATGATGTTGCAGGCATTCATTGCAGAGGCTGTGTTCACGTTTATCTTTGTGCTGGTTGTGTTAGGTTCTACTGATTCCGAGAAGGGGGCGGGTAATCTTGCAGGATTGGCCATTGGTCTTACGTTGGTATTAGTGCACATTGTTTGTATTCCTGTTACGGGAACTTCTGTCAATCCTGCCCGTAGCATCGGTCCGGCACTGTTCCAGGGTGGCGAGGCTCTCTCTCAGTTGTGGCTGTTCATTGTAGCTCCGTTTGTGGGTGCTGCGCTGAGTGCCGTTGTATGGAAAGTGCTTGCTGCAAAAGAAGGTAAATAAATGTCGGCAGACAGTGCCTTAAGAAGAGGCGGCTGATGGCAGAAAACTTATAAAGGGAAGCCCTCCGTCCGAAACTTCAAAGTTTCGGACGGAGGGTTTCCTGTTCTTTCCTTATGCTTGCTATATCTTGTGCCTTATTCGTACAGCGATTTGGCTATACCCATTTCCAGTCCACGAAGCTCTGCCAGTCCGCGCAGACGGCCGATACAGGAATAGCCGGGATTGGTTTTCTTCTTCAAGTCGTCTACCATCTGGTGTCCGTGGTCGGGTCGCATCGGGATAGAGACACCACGGCGTTGTTGCAGTTCAAGGAAGGCTTTCATCACGTGATACATGTCCACGTCTCCTTCCAGGTGGTTGGCTTCGTAGAAATTGCCTTCGGCGTCGCGTTGTGTACTGCGCAGATGGACAAAGTTGATGCGGTCGGCAAATTGCTGCATGATGGCTGCACAATCGTTGGCGCTGCTTACACCGAGCGAACCGGTGCAGAGGCAAAGACCGTTGCTCTTGTTGGGAACAGCGTCAATCAGTGCCTGGAAATCGGCAGCACAGCTCATGATGCGTGGCAGGCCGAGGATGGAGCACGGTGGGTCGTCCGGATGGATAACGAGCATGACACCTGCTTCGTCGGCTACCGGAGTGATTTCTTGCAGGAAATAGATCAGGTTGGCACGCAGGCGTTCCGGAGTGATGCCCTTGTAGCGGTCCAGTTCCTGTTGGAACTGTTCCAGGGTGAAGCTTTCTTCTGAGCCGGGAAGTCCGGCAATCATGTTGCGTACAAGCAGTTGTTTGTCTGCCTCTGTCATCTGTTCGAAGCGGGCACGGGCTTTGGCCTTTTCTTCATCGGTGTATTCGCCTTCTGCACCGGGACGACGTAGCAGGAAGAGGTCGAAGGCGATGAAAGCGGCACGTTCAAAGCGGAGGGCACGACTGCCGTCGGGTAGTTCGTAGGCGAGGTCGGTACGTGTCCAGTCCAGTACGGGCATAAAGTTGTAGGTGACAATGTGAATGCCGCATTTGCCCAGGTTACGCAAGCTCTCTTTATAGTTGTCGATATACTTCTGGAAGTCTCCGGTTTGGGTCTTGATATGTTCGTGTACGGGTACACTTTCTACTACAGACCAGCGCAGACCGACGGCTTCAATCATTTCTTTCCGTTTCTTGATTTCCTCTACTGTCCATATTTCCCCGTTTGGAATATGATGCAAGGCGTTTACAATGCCGGTAGCCCCGGCTTGTTTGATGTCCCAAAGGCTTACCGGGTCGTTGGGACCGTACCAGCGCCAGGTTTGTTCACAAAGAATCATGTTATTTATTGTTTGATGATTTGCAATTTACTATTTACATGGCGAATGCGTTGAACCCTCCGTCCACTACAGCCACCGTACCGGTGACAAAGCTGGAAGCATCGCTGATGAGGTATTGGATGGTTCCGCAAAGCTCTTCTGCACGGCCCATACGTCCGAAGGGAGTTTGGCGAATCACATCTTGCCCACGTTCCGTGTAGCTTCCATCCGGGTTCGTCAGCAGGGCACGGTTCTGCGTCTGTGAGGAAAAACTCCGGGTGCGTGGCATTTACACGAATACCTTCACCAAACTTCTTGGCAACTTCCGTAGCCATGAAGGCTGTAAAATTGGAGATACCGGCTTTTGCGGCAGCATATCCGGCTACACGCGTCATGGGGCGGAAAGCAGCCATGCTGGAGAAGTTGACAATAGCGCCTGTCTTCTGCTCCACCATCGGTTTGAGGAAAACTTGTGTAGGCAGTACGGTACCGGTCAGGTTTAATTCCAGCACCCGTTGGAACTCTTCTATCTTCAAATCGAAGAAAGTGCCCGTGGGCGCGATGGTGGCACCCGGCATATTTCCGCCGGCTGCATTCAGCAGGGCATCTATGCGGCCATAGGCTTTCAGTATATCTGCCAGGTTCTGTTCCAGTATCTCCCGGTTCATCACGTCTGTAGTAAGGAACAAGGCCTCTCCGCCATTTGTCTTTATTTCGTTGACGATGGCGTTTCCTACCTCTGCTTTGCGACCTAAGATTACTACTTTCGCTCCTTCTTCCGCCAGATGAAGAGCGATAGCTTTCCCTAATACTCCTGTTCCGCCGGTTATTACTACTACTTTGTCTTTGATGTTGAATAAGTTCTTCATAATGTTATGTATTAGTTTATAAAATGAATCTTTTTCGCAAAGTTAGGGATTAAATCATTTTCAGTGCTTAAATAGAGTGCTAAAATACTTATCTTACTGGCCGGAAACGGAAATTAGTGCGGTTTTTAAGATTCGTTTGCTATCAGATGCACTCACCACGACGGGTGCGTGCTGCTTGTTTACGCGGATACTTGCCCGCCCGTTAGCAGCTTGTATGCGGCGTGAGCCTTGCGCGGTGCCTTGGTTGCGGAGCAACGCTTCACTGTCCGTGCAGCCGAATTCTATGAACTGGCAGGCATCCAGGCAGCGTATGCCGTTTTCGTCTATCAGTTCAGCCTGCACAAGTATGGTTTCCGCATCCTGGGCGGTCTGCGTCAGAAGTATTCTTGACGGTTTGCCCCAGGTTCGGGTTTGATACTCCTGCTGAGTTTCATCGTCGAGGCGCAGCTTGCCGTCATAGCCCGTGGCGGTAATCTTGTTGTTTCCTTCTCGTAATGGCACATTCCAGCGCAGCCCTGCTGCCGGAAAGTCCTGGCTGTTGCGCTTCTTCCGTCCTTGCGACACACCGTTGACAAACAGCTCCACTTCGGGGCAGTTGGAATAGACCAGAATTTCCTTGGGCTCGCCCGGCTTACCCCAAGCGCACCGGCCAGGAGTGTCCATAGATGTGCAGCATCGGTTTGCTGCTCCAATAGGATTGAAAGACGTAATAGCTCTCTTTCGGGGTGCCGTCGCGTTGCACCACCCCCTTCTGATTGACGTAAGGGATGGGATTGTCCGGGCGCAGCGGAGTGGCAGAAGTCCTTGAAAGTCCAGAAGAGGCTCCCCGTAAGCCGGGGCATGGTCTCTTGTTCTTTCAGGTGCCAGTCGAAGAGGCGGATGATATAACTTTCGCTCCAGTCGCCGTTGCGGTCTGCGGCTTCGATGTCGAAGTTATCTATTCCTTTTCTGCCCGTCTCCTTGTTCACTTCCATATGGCGCCCGGCATGGCTGTCGCCTCCCCATTCGGCATGGAGGAAACGGGTGGTGGCGTTTATTCCGGCCGTCTCCATCTCGCGGTAGTTGCGGAAGCGGCGGCCATACCAGCCCGCCCAGATGGTGGGGGAGTAAACGTCCACAATGTCTTTGCAGAACTCGCAGCGGCGAATGGCTGTGGAGCGCGTCGGGTCGAGGCGATGGGCAAGGTCGTGCAGCTCGCCCATAAAGGCGCGTATGCTGTCTTTTTCGAACGTTTGGAAATCGCCCGGCCAGTCGTTCTCATTGCCCAGCCCCCACAGGATGACGGAAGGATGGTTGCGATGTTGCTCAATCATATTGGTGAGCATCCGGCGCGCCTGGTTCTTGTAGCTCTCTCCGCCCAGACCGCCGCGGCACCAGGGTATTTCTTCCCAGACGAGAAGTCCCAGCTCGTCGCAGAGCCGCAGAATGATGCCGGACTGCTGATAGTGCCCCAGGCGGATAAAGTTGGCACCCATCTCTTTTATTTGTTGCATTTCGGTGCGCATCATCTCTTCGGTCAAGGCAGCGCCTACTCCGGCATGGTCTTCATGGCGGTGGGTGCCGCGCAGCAGCAGCCGTTCGCCGTTCAGGTAGAAAGGCCCTTTCTCTTCGAAGCGGAAATGGCGGAAGCCGAAGTGCTGGGTGGTGCGCAGGGTATCTCCGTTGTCGATAAGTTCTGCCACGCAGGTGTAGAGAGCGGGAGAGTCGGGGGCTCCACAGCTGCGGGCGTTTCAGGGAGATCTGGTACGAGGATATTTCCGTAAGCTCGGATGATATGGAATTAACCTCCTTGCCTTCGGGTGAGAAGACGCGGAGAGAGAACTCTTTTGCCTTCTTCTCCTTGCCGGATAGTCCGCCGAAAGCAATGTCTATCGAGATACTGCCTTGCTTCCCTTTCTCATCGGTTGTTGCTTCTATCCGTATCTGCTCAAAATGGACGGCAGGCGTATAGACGAGGTTGACATATCGGTAGAGTCCGCCGTAGAGGTTGAAGTCGGACATATCGGAAGGAATAAGCTCCGTGTCGCGGCTGTTGTCGCAGCGAATGGCAATAGGAATCTTTCCGCCGAAACGCTCCCGGCAGAGCGGCGTGCGACGGAATGCTTCCACGGCTTCGGTGATGTCTGCCTTCCACTCGTCGTAACCACCCACGTGCGAAGCGATTCGGGTGGTATAGACATATACCTCTGTCTTCTGTCCCGCGCCTTCAAACTCCAGGCAGGTACGTCCGTTGGTATAGGGATTCTCTATGTTGAGCATGGTGCGATACCAGCCGGGGCCTTGATAATAGTTCACATCAGGGTCAACGGCGTCTTCCGCATTGAAGCAGTGGGGCAGGGTGACTTTCAGCCAGAGGGGAAACGGTTTCGGGCTTTCCTGCTCCGGTGATAGGGCGCATCACTTCCCAAATGCTTCCCATATCCTGGCGGATAAACTCCCAATGCTCCGTAAGACGTTGCTTGCGGTCGGTAGGAATCAGTGCGTGTGCCTGCAACAACAGGCTGCTGAACAATAGACTAAGTAGGATTCGGGGTGCTTTCATGGTATGTTATAAAAATGATACATATATACGTCCTGCGGGGTATATATATAAAAGTTGTTAGGTATTAAGGACAAAGTTCTGAGGTATAGGGAGAAAAGTTCTTTTCTCTTAAGACAATTCTCTGTTCGCAGCTTGCGGATAAACATTCGCAGTGCGCGGATAAGCGTTCGCAAGCCCCGGATACATATCCGCAACTTGCGAATAAACTTTATTTCATGTCCAGCGCCTCTTTCCTTGCCAACGCTTCCAGATAGAAGTAATCGGCATAGTTCAGCGGCACATCTATTTCGCTTCCTCCCGGATGATGTCCCGTGGAATGCAGCAGCAGGAAGCCGTAGTGAGTGCCCGGTTCTGCCCGGTAATGCTTGTTGAGGCTATCGACAATCTTGTCGGCAACGGCGCGATACTGTTTACCCTTCTCCGGAGCTACGTAGGTGCAGAGTTCATATAAACCCGAAGCGATGAGTGCGGCGGCAGAAGCATCGCGTGGTACGTCGGGGTTGATGTTATCGGGGGTGCAGTCCTTAATGACATCCATCTTCATATCCCAGTAGGGCACGCCGTCTGCCGGCATGTTGGGCAGGTTGAGGAAGAAGTCGGCAATGCCTTCCGATTGTTTCAGATAGGCGGGGTCTTTGGTGAAGCGGTAACACATGGCAAAGCCGTACATCCCCCAGGCTTGTCCGCGGCTCCAGAAGGAGTCGTCCGAGTTTCCCTGGTGTGTACACTTCAGGCGGACTTCACCTGTTTCCGGATGGTAGTCCACTACGTGATAAGAGGAGTAGTCCGGACGGAAATGATTCTTCAGTGTAGTGTTGGCATGGTTCACGGCGACATTCCAGTAAATGGAATCGCCCGTCAACTGCGTGGCGCGGAACAGCATTTCTAGGTTCATCATATTGTCGATGATGACCGGATATTTCCATCGGTCGCGATTGTGGTCCCATGAGCGGATGCTTTTCACCTTCGGGCTGTAGCGGGTAATCAAAGTCTTGGCACTTTGCAGCACCACATCCGTTGTAAGAGCGTTCACCCGTCAGTTCATACGCCTTTCCAAAGCTGTCGTACATCATAAAGCCGAGGTCGTGCGTGCCCTTGTGCCACTTGGCTTCTTCAATAGGCCAGGTCCACGAGATGGCAGCCCGGCGCCAGTAATCATCATGCGTATAGGCATATACCTGCCACAACGAGCCGGGGAAGAAACCCGAGCACCAATCGTGGGGATGTATCATAGCCAGCGAACCGTCTTTATGGATGCTGCGCGGCATGACGCGACGCCGGGCAGCATTCTTCTCCTCTTTCTTTGCTTTGTCGGCGCACTGCATGGCAAATTCCAGTTGTTTGCAGGCAAAGGCATAGGCGTTATCCACTTCGGAGGGTTGCACATAGAGCAAGTTGAAGCGGTCTTTCCACTGAATGACTCTGTGGGCTTTGGATAGTCTCAGATAGTCTTTGCGTGCAGGGTTGAGCAAGCCGGCACGGTATAGGTCTTTACAGAATTCCTGTTGTTTGTAGTCCCATTCGCTAATCTGTTGGTAAGGCCATTCCTCTGTACCCTTTCCTGCATATTGCGCCAGGAAATCCATTGCCCGGTAGAAGTTGCGTCCGTCGGGAGAGGTGGCGTTATCAATCCTGATTCCTATTTTCTCTGCCATGCAGAAGATGTCGAGTAGATGGGTCAGATTGTATTGGGAATAACCGAAGGCAAGCGTGCGGCGCAATTCATGCGGCTGCCGTCCGTCCGGTTCTATCTGGGTGAAGATGCGCTTGGCAGGAACGGCGTTGATAACTTCCCGGGCTACTTTAAGGTTGCCGGTGTAGAGGGCAATGGCTATCACCTGCGCATCGTAGGCCGTACTGTGGTTGTTGGCCTGGCGGGATTCTTCTTGTCCCTGCGGGCTGGTCAATATCCAGTTCAGCAACTTGCCGAACCATGCTTGCAGCTGCTTGGAATCTTTGGCCGTAAAAGACTTCGATTGCTCCAACAACTTCACGGCATCCAGCATCTCTACAAAGGAGTAACTATCCAGCACGCCGTAGCAACGGCCTTTGCCGCCGTTGTGTCCGGGTATCATCTGCGCATACTCCAGGTTGGGATTCATGCGTGTATCCTTGTCGAAGAACCATACGCGGATAAGCTCCGTTGCCTTTTGGGCATACTTCTCTTCTCCGCTGAAGTACCAGGCCAATGCCAGCGTGGTGACGCGGCTGGCGGTTGCTCCCAGGCGGTTGCGGTCGAGCTTGTTCAATTCGGGGTTCGATTCGCCGTCGCGGCTCACGTAAGGCAGTCCGTCGGGCTTTGTGGGGTCCGGCCAATAATAGCGGGCCTGGCTCATGTAGTCGTGCTTGTTGCCACTGGCAGGCACCTTCTCTTTCATCATCACGGAAAGAGGCTGTACATCCAATAGTTTATCGGCCTCCGCTTGCAATGCTTGGTAGGCGGTTGCGTAGAAAGGTTCATGGATGGACTGTTTTACGTTGGCAAGGTGCGTGGCATCCCAGATGGATTGTGCTTGTGTGCAAGGCGCCAGAAGCAATAAAGCAAGCACCCATTGTACTACTTTTAGTTTCATGGTTTTCTATTTTATTGATTAATAAATGTTTCTGAGTTTAATACCGTTCAGGAAGCAAGTACCGCTTGTTGAATGGAAGCGTATATCGATGTATTCTTTGTCATTCGTAATGTAGTACTTCTTTCGCAAAGCACGGAAGTACCCGCTTTCTTTGCAGGGAGAGAGGCTCTCTTCCACCACTTCCCCGTTTATGGAAATGCCGAATGTGTTTTCCCGGTTCTCTTGTGCCCGTTCCGGTCCAGTTGGTAGGCAATGCCCGCATTCCGGCGGAAGATATCGGTAAAGAGAAGCTCTATTTCATATACACCTTGGGGAGCATCGAAGCGATAACCTTCTATCTCATTCCGGAGGGTTTGGAACAAGGGGTCGTCTGCCGTGTTTTGGATTTCGGTTTGTGCAGTTCCCTCCTTACCGCCGATGTATCCCCAACTGCCTGCGGCATAAGGCTGGTCGGGTAGCCAGGTCAGTTGGCTTTCGTCCGAGGTGAAGAAGCATTGGCTTCCTACATTAACGGCCAGTTCCAACCCTTTCAGGTTGTTTGCATCCAGGCATGCCGGTATGGGAGTGAAGTTTATTCTTAGCCCGTCTTGCACTGTCTTTCCTTGATAGTTTCCTTGTGCGAATAGGAAAGGATTTCTGTTAGAAAATGGAACTTCGAAGGTGCCCGTGTAGTTCTCTGTTTTCTGCTTTCCCAATGAAATACCGTCGATAAACAGCTCTACTTCAGAAAGGTTGGTGTATATCTTGACCGGCAGATATACGGGAGCATTGCCTTGCTGCACGCCGGCACGGTCTGTCCAGTCGCGGCTGGCAATATGCAGCACCGGAATGTCCTTGCGCCAAGCTGCCTGATAGTAGTGATATACATCTTTCGGGGTACGGTCGGCATAAACCAACCCTTTATTGTTGATGCGTGGCATGGATTCGTCTCGCAGGGCAGAAGAGAAGTCGATAAAGTTCCAGTGCGTGCCGCCGCAGATATAAGGTGTATCTTCCAATACCGGCAAATAGTGTTCGAGGTACTTCTGCTGGTATTCGATGCTGAAGTCAAAAGCACGCGGATGCAGCGAATGTAATCGCTTGTCCGAACCTGCACCATATTCGCTTACAATCATCGGGTGAGTGGGATGGTTTTGGTGTTGTTGTGCCAGGAACTTCTCAAAGCCCGTGAGGTCACCCCCATACCATCCCTGGTATAAGTTCCAGCCTACAATATCGGTGATTTTGCTTAATCCGGTTTCGTTGTAGCTGTTGCTGCCGTGGAATGCCATGGTGCTTATGCGGGTGCTATCTTCTTCTTTCAGTACCCGTTCCAGCCTGTTGGCCAGTGCCAGTGTGCGTTCCAGTACCGGCTTCAGTTCCGCTTCGGTTTTGTACTTCCGTTGGGTTACGAGCAATATTTCGTTCATATATCCCCAGGTGATGATAGAAGGGTGGTTGTAGTGCTGGCGAATCATTTCCCGCAAGTTTCGTTCGCAGTTATCTCCATAACCCGGCGTATCGGGCACAATGTCTATAATGGGAATCTCTTCCCATGCCAGCATACCCAGCTTGTCGCACATCTCCAGCAGGGCATCGTCTTGCGGATAGTGGGAGATACGGATAAAATTGGCCCCCATCTCTTTCATCAGCAGGAAGTCTCTCCGGTGCATCTCGTCTGTCAGCGCGGGACCTATGGGTTTCTGGTCTTGATGGCGACAGATGCCGCGCAGTTTATAGGGCTTTCCGTTGAGGAAGAAACCCTCATCTCCGTCGAACCGGAACCAGCGGAAAGCGGTGTAATGATTGCTTTGGTCCAGCAAGGTTTTGGTCTTACGGTTGCGCAGGGTTGTTTCTACGTGGTAGAGGCGGGGCGTTTCAGGAGTCCACAATTCAGGTTTCAACACCGGGGTTGTCTCGTTGCTGAAAGCGTAGGTTTCTCCGGCTTTTAGCTGTATATTCTTCTTGAGTGTTTGTAGCAGGGTACCATCCGGGCGGTAGATGGTGTGCGTCAGTTCCAACGTCGCTTTTTCCGGTGCATCGTTCTTTACTTCACCGCGTATGGAGAGGGTTGCCTGCTCCTCGGAAACCTGCGGGGTGCTGATGAACAGACCGTCCGAGCCGTGGTTCGTTAGGTTGAAGTGCTGGTTGGGAACCGCCGTAAGCCAAACATCCCGGTAGATGCCGCCAAAGAAAGTGAAGTCTCCGGAGATGGGAGCAATATCCTGGCGGGCATTATCCACGCATACGGCCAGCGTGTTGGGTGTGTCGAAAGAGAGGAACGGCGTGATGTTGAATGAACAGGCGGTATATCCTCCGGCATGCTCACCTACGTTTTTGCCATTGATATAGATAGTGGCTGATTTGCCGGCAGCATCCAGTCTCAGGATAATCTGTTTCTCCTTCCAGCCCTGCGGCAAGGTCAGTTGCCGGCGATACCAGCCCGTGCCGCGGTAGTAATCCTTTTCGGTATAAGCATCGGTATTCCAGGTATGGGGCAGATGGATGGATGTCCATTTGCTGTCGTCAAAGGCACTGTCGGCTGCTGCGGTGCATTCTCCTTTGAGGAACTTCCAGCTGTCGTTGATGGTTTGGGTTTGGCGTTGGGCGTGGACAGGGGGCAGGACAAATAAGGATATAATAACGGCAGCCATCCAATGGCAGGCCTTTTGCGGGAGTGTATTTTCTCTCTTTCCATGGTGATATGTTATAAATGATATTACTGCC
>ENA-OQCV01000138-OQCV01000138.1-human-gut-metagenome-genome-assembly--contig:-NODE-138-length-20646-cov-6.573127_pt1 | contig 20646 bp, 21 predicted proteins | sample MGYA00242766_ERZ504592 | MGnify/ENA primary metagenome ERZ504592 (study PRJEB26092, sample SAMD00036315) | human gut metagenome | host: Homo sapiens | study: EMG produced TPA metagenomics assembly of...
ATTTTTTCTTCAAAAACATGAAAATACCGCCTATTTCCGGGACATTTTTTTATGTACTCAGAGTGAAATTATGCTATAATCAATAAAAACTTATTGCTGTTTATAATAATGTCTTTCAGCAGACTCTAAAACAGCAGGAAATATTTTTTACGAGGAAATTTTAATAATAATTTTGTTCTCATAATGAGATATTATTATTAACCAAAAAGGAGAGCTATATATGAGAGCTAATAATCTTACTCTGCTCACAGACCTTTATGAACTTACTATGATGCAGGGCTATTTTAAGAACCCAACAAACCAGACTGTTATCTTCGATATGTTTTACCGTACCAATCCATGCGGAGGTGCATTTGCCATCACTGCCGGACTGGAACAGATGATTGAATATATTGAGAATCTTAAATTCACAGATGAAGATATCGAATATCTCAGAAGTCTGAATACTTTTGAAGAGGACTTCCTTGAATATTTAAGCAACTTCCGTTTCACAGGTGATATCTATGCAATTCCTGAGGGAACAGTTGTCTTCCCAAGAGAACCGCTTGTCAAAGTTGTAGCACCTATCATGGAAGCTCAGCTTGTAGAGACAGCAATCCTGAATATCATCAATCACCAGAGCCTCATTGCTACCAAAGCAGCCCGTGTTTGCTATGCTGCAAAAGGTGATGCGATCATGGAATTTGGTCTGCGTCGTGCCCAGGGACCGGATGCAGGTATCTTTGGCGCACGTGCCGCAGTCATCGGTGGATGTGCCGGTACTTCCTGTGTTCTCACAGGCAAAATGTTCGACGTACCGGTCCTTGGAACTCACGCACACAGCTGGATCATGAGCTTCCCGGATGAATATACCGCATTCAAAACCTATGCCAAACTTTATCCCAATGCCTGCACCTTACTGGTAGATACCTATGATGTCCTGAAATCCGGTGTTCCAAATGCAATTCGTGTATTTGAGGAAATGCGCGAAGAAGGTATTCCGCTTACCAAATACGGTATCCGTATCGACAGTGGTGATCTTGCCTACCTTTCCAAAGAAGCATATAAGATGCTTGCTGCTGCCGGATTTGACGATGCAGTTATTTCCGCTTCCAGCGATCTGGACGAATATCTCATTGAGAGCCTGAAGGCTCAGGATGCCAAGATTAATTCCTGGGGTGTCGGAACACGGCTGATCACCGCCAACGATAATCCTGCATTCGGCGGTGTATACAAACTTGCTGCTGTCAAAGATGCAGACAGTACCGAATTTACACCTAAGATCAAGCTTTCCGAAAACACAGAGAAAGTAACCAACCCTGGAAATAAAACCGTATATCGTCTCTATAATAAGAAAACCGGAAAAATCAGGGCAGATCTTATCTGCCTTGCTGATGAAAAGCTTGATGCAGACCAGAACATGGTTCTCTTTGATCCAATCGATACCTGGAAAAAGACAAAAGTTCTCGGCGGAACCTATGAAGTACGCGAACTTCTCGTTCCTGTCATCAGAGAAGGTAAACGGGTCTATGAATCTCCATCTGTTATGGAACTTCGCGAATACTGCCAGAAAGAGCAGAATACTCTCTGGGATGAATCCAGACGTTTCGTAAATCCTCAGAAAGTATATGTAGACCTTTCTCAGAAACTCTGGGATCTGAAAAAAGATCTTCTGGAAGAAATGAGTGAGAAAGCTCTCGACTGAGCATAAACTCAGATTAAGAGTAACAAAACAGACAAGTCCCCGGCTCCAACCGCAAAATCAACAGGCAGTTGAAGCCGGGGACTTACTTGATTCAGTTAAAACATATGCTGACATCACAAATTTCGCTTTTAGTCCCAACTCTCATATTCGGTCCAAAAAGCCCTACACCGGATGTAACGATATTATGCATATTTCCTTTTTTCAGATAACCACAGGGATTTTCCCAGAAGAATCTGATCACAATATTTCCCGGAAATACCTGTCCGTCATGGGTATGTCCGCAGAGATCTACGTCCACACCTGTATCCGCCAGTTCCTGAAGTTCTCTCGGCTCATGATCGATAACCAACACTGGCAGTGACACATCCATACCCTCTGTGATTTCCTGCGGAGTCTTTCGTTTATCAATCCCCCGTCCCGGACGCTCATAATCCGGTCTTCCATACAAATAAAAAGAATCATCAATGAGCACATACTCATCTCTCAGAAGCGTAATCCCCGCTTTCTCCAGAAACTCATCCATCTCCGGGGTACTCTCTTTCTTTTCCTTACTGCCAAAGGTGAAGCCTGCCAGGATCTTTTCCTGAATATCATGATTTCCGTAACATGCATACACACCATACTTCGACCGAATTCCTCTCAATATCTCTGCCAGTTTTTCCGGATCATCCAGTGCCTCATATTCATTGTCAAAAATATCTCCTGCCACTACCACCAAATCCGGATTCTGCTCATTGATCTTCTCTGTCATCTGCTCCATCTGCTTGCATCCAATATTATATCCCAGATGAAGATCTGCGATCAGAACCACATTTAATTCCTTCATATTTCCTGCCTTTTTATCAACAGAAATATTGTACTTCGTTGTATGTATATTTCCGGCACTGAGCACTCCGTAAATACTGACTGTTGAAATGATCACCGCACAGACAGCTCCCACAACAGCAGTTCCCATATTACTGAAAAGCAATTCTCTCCCCGGAAAGGCAAAATTTCTAAGAGGATATTTCAGTAACAGTCTCAATCCATCCGCGATTCCCAGAGTCATAAGTGTATACATCAAAACACCGAGCCAGTAATTACTCAGAAGCTTCATAAATCTCCTGAATCCTGATGCAGGTGCCATAAATGCGATCAGTATACTAAACACTACAAATAAATATACAAGTCCAATCCCCCTGCACACCCACACATTCCGAAAAACCGTATGCAGTACCTGAAACCAGTGCAGGCTGCGAAGCAGGATATACACGCATACCAACAGATAAAACGGTGCCAGATATATTGCAGCCATATAATATGTCTCCTTTCCAACTCTCATTGCCATAACAATTTTATTACTATAACAATTCCAGAAAATCATAACTGCTTCTTATTATACAAAAAAGGAATCCTCAGCCGCCACTATAAGCTGCTGAAGATTCTATTAATTTTACTGTTCCATCTGTCTTCCCAGAAATCCGCTTGCTGTTCTGATGAGCATCTTCTCTGATTCACCCATCACATCTCTTTCATTCTTTCCCAGTAAAAGAACCGAACCTACTGTATCTCCTGCACTGATAATAGGCTGCATGATCTGGGAATACAAAGGTTCTCTCTGTTCCTGAGTCACAGGTATCCTGCCTCTGTCATTTCCGTTGGCAAACACAGAGCTTCTCTCCGTAATTGCATCTTCCAGAGCTTTGCTGATAGGTTTTCCCATATATTCCCTGCTTCCCTGTCCCGCAGCAGCCACTACCTGATCGTGATCTGTGATACACGCTACCATCCCGCTTGACTGCGCCAGCGCCTCTGCATATTCCTTTGCAAAAACATTCAGTTCTCCGATAGGGGAATACTTTTTCAGAATAATCTCCCCCTCCCGGTCAGTAAAAATCTCCAGTGGTGTCCCCTCTTTTATCCGCAGCGTTTTTCTGATCTCCTTAGGAATGACCACACGCCCCAGATCATCTATGCGCCGAACAATTCCTGTCGCTTTCATGCACTTTTCTTCCTCCTGTTTTTCCTTTTATCGAAGTTTACTGTCTTTGTACCCTTCAGTTTCCATATCATGTGTTGTATGGTTATTATGTGGAAAAACAGGGAGAATATACATTTCTGTATTTACAAAAAATGCCATTTAACTGCAATCAAGCGGTTATTTCCCGGAAAGTAATTCCATCAGTTCCTCTTTTGTGAAGCTGCCTCCGTTAAGCCCTTCGCCCTCCAGGATCTGATCTGCCAGTTCACGTTTCTTTTCCTGCAGTTTCAAAATATTTTCTTCAATCGTATCCTTCACGATCAGCTTGTATACATTCACTACATTCTTCTGACCAATTCTGTGTGCTCTGTCCGTTGCCTGATTCTGCACTGCCAGATTCCACCATGGGTCAAAATGGATTACAATATCTGCTGCCGTCAGATTCAGACCGGTTCCTCCTGCCTTCAGAGAAATACAGAATACCTGTGTGTTATCTGTGTTAAAGTTCTCTACCATCTGTGCACGCTTCTCCTTACTTGTAGAACCAGTCAGCATATAGTAACTGATCTTCTCCTCTTCAAGGCGCTTCGCAAGATGGTCAAGCATTGTCGTAAACTGCGAAAACAACAGAATCTTATGTCCGCTCTCCACTGCATTACTGATCATATTCAGGCACATATCCACTTTTGCAGAATCAGCTTTATAATCTGCAAAAATAAGAGACGGATCACAACAGATCTGGCGCAATTTTGTCAGCTCTGCCAGAATTGTAATCTTTGAGGTCTTAAATTCTTCTTCGGACTGCTTATCCAGCATCAGCATCATCCGTTTCACATGTGCATCATAAAGCTTCTGCTGCTCTCCTGTTAGCTGTACAAACATATTCTCTTCCAGCTTATCCGGCAGATCTGTAAGCACTTCCTTCTTCAATCTTCGGAGTACAAACGGCCGGATCATTTTCTGCAGACGTTTCATTGCATCTTCATCTGAATTCTGAACTGCCGGAATTTCAACTTCTTCCCTGAACTTCTTATAACTGTAAAGGAAACCGGGCATCAGATAATCAAATATACTCCACAATTCACTCAGGCGGTTTTCCACCGGAGTTCCTGTAAGAGCCAGCCTGAAGTCTGCCTGAACCTCTTTTACTGCTTTCGCAGCCTGAGTGTTTGCATTCTTGATATACTGAGCTTCATCAATAATCTCACATCTGAACTTATATCCTTCATATTCGCTGATATCCCTTTTCAGCAAATCATAGGAAGTCAGAAGAATATCCTCAGAATCTGCTTCTGCCAGGATCTGTCTTCTCTCTGCTGCAGTCCCTGTCACCATCTTTGCTGTAAGCTCCGGTGCAAAACGTTGATTTCACTGCTCCAGTTATATACCAATGATGCAGGAGCTATAATTAATGTATTTCTTTGCAGCTTTCCAGTTTGTCCATCTGCCTTCTTTCCATCAGCTTTCTGCGCCTCTGCTGCCTTGCACGCCTGTTCCACTGTCTCAATTTCACTCTGCATATTTAACATTGCAGTTTCTTTTACTGCTATATTTTCAACAACAGTATTCCTTCTTTCCAGAAATTCTGACAGTAGAAATGCAATCACCTGCAACGTTTTTCCAAGTCCCATATCATCTGCAAGTATTCCGCCGAATCCATTATAATTCAATGTCTTAATCCACAGAAATCCCCGTTTCTGATACTCCCGCAGAACTTTATCCAGGCTCTCCGGCACCTCAAAATCATTATCCTCAATGGTCTTCATATTTCTTACCAGCGACTTAAAAGATTTATCCTTTACTGCCGAAACAACCGGATTCTCTTTCAACTGTGCATCCAAATACAACGCACGGTACTTCTGTACTTCAATCTTATCCTGCTTCATCTGCTTATCCGTCAGCTGAAGCCCTGCCCTGAGTTCTTCCACTGTATCCAGACCCGAGTCTGCTGCATTTACAAAAGCTCCGTTTTTCAGACGATAGAACTTTTTCTTCTTATTATATCTGGAAAGAATGTCAATCAGTTCTTCCTTTGAAATATCTCCTGCTGTCATACTCAGCTCCAGCAGATTTCCACTCAGGGAAACACCTACTGTAACCTTTGGCGAATTCCGGACTTCAATCCGTCTCAGCGCATCAGAAATAAATACTTCTCCCACTGCCTGCAGTGCCTGAATTCCTTCTGTCAGAAATTCATATTCCATCTCTTCATCATCCGCAATTACCGCACACTGTTCAAATGGATTAAAAGCATTCGAATATTTATGAATCACATTTCTGACAACTGTTTCTCTATTCATATCCCTTGCTGCAATATCGTCCGTTGTATATAAAGAAAATTCCCTGTCTCCATACTTAACAGTCGCCTTACATGTAACCATATTTTCCTGCGGTGCATCCAGATAAAATCGAAACTCCGGTTTAACCATTCCATAATTTTCCGGATGAAATTCAACCATTCTGCATTTAAAAAAACTTCTGGATCACCCGGTAAAAAGTTCCTGACAGAATGCCGGTACATCTTTATTTTCTATAAACGCTTTCTCACCGGGGATCAAAGACAAACTGTCCAGAAAATCCTTAACAGGTAAAAGCTCTTCTACATTCTCAATATAAATCTTTTTATCATAAAAGCAAATTTTATACTGTTCCGTATTTGCCGCACACGTAAATTTGCTTACCTTCAGTTCAATTCCCTGCTTTGCACCTGTTATGGTCAGTTTTTCTCGGAAGATGTTCTCTGGTTATTTCCCAGGTTGTGTTTCTGGTTCCTATGGATTCTCCCTGCAATGTCTTTCCTTCCATCAAAAGCAAAAATTCTGCCAGTTCATTTCCTGACAGCTCCAGATGCCTTACCTTTTCCAGAGTTCCCATATAGTATCCATAATAGGAAGAGGATCTGTGAAATTGCCTGTTGTTGTCTGCCCATTTACAGATAAATTTCGCAAGCGGTCTGGATTCCTCGGCAAAGGATTCTATTGTATGGACAAACTGAAGATTTTTCCCATATTTATAATCATCCTGATTTGCTATATGAACATCAAAGGAAAATGCATCCTTCAGTACGTACATTTTATTAATTCCTATTTTAAATTCTACTGTAAATGTTCTTCCGTCAAAATTAAAATATGGTTCCAGCCTTACTTTTCCATAAGTGCTTCCCTGAATCAGTGGAAGAGACTTCGCAACTGCCTGCTTCTGCAATAATGAAGCCAATTCCGGCGTGGTATGCATCTGCACTCCTTTTCTGATCGTATGGGTCAGACCACCTTTTACAATTTTTTCTACAGATTGTCCGTAATCATAACTATCCATATCATTTTCATAATCATTATATTGCAGAAGAACCGCTACACAATGTTTACAAAGTCCACCATATTCTGCATATGCCCGACATTCACAATAGCAGGTATCAACTTCATCATTCTCTGTATCGATTGATACATCTACTTCATAGATATTTCTTCCACTGCCTTTTACAGATGCAACAATTTCATCAGACGCACCCATATTTTTTACATCCATATCCAAAACTTTTCCTGTTGCATAAAGTTCTGCACCTTTACTGTATGATGAAGAATTTGCCATATATCTGATCTGAGTTTTTGAAATCATATTTCTATACCTTTCCTGATACAATTAAAAACTTTTTGTATCATTTTCCCGGTTAAACCTGAGTAAAAAAGAATCCCTTCACCAGGCAGTCTCAATCTCTGCTTAAAGTGAAGGGATTTCCTCATCCATCGTTATTTATTTTACACGATAACCTTCGCAACTACAAGACCATAAACTTTAAGTTTATCACTGCCATTGCCATAAATCCAGCTGATCTCGCCTTCCGGTACGGGAATGCTTACAGCTTCTGTTCCGAAATTCTGATAAATATAATATTTCTCATTTTCATTCTCTCTCACTGTGATCTCCAGTGCATCCGGGATTTCTTCTTTGATTCCGCAGGAAACGCCGCTGTCTTTGAGCACTTTTTCAAGGAAGTCTCCATAGAATTCTTTATCAGCATCTGCTGCCACATACCATGCCTTACCTTTGCCATATTCATTCACTGTCAGGCAGGAATAGCCTTCATAGAAATCACTTCCGTAGGTCATTAAAGTACGTGCTCCGCGAAGCTCCACAAGGTCGCACAGATATTTACATGTATAAGTCTTATCCAGTCCAAGTTCATTGCCAGCCACAGGAACAAAAGAATTTTCTTCCCAGTCATAAAGGCCGTCAATTTCTGTGCTTCTGATTCCCAGTACATCCATCAGTCCATGTGGTGTTCCTTCCAGATAACACCTGTCTGTATCATCTGCAATTCCGGACCAGTAACTTGTGATCAATGTACCGCCGTTTTCCACGAACGCACGAACCTTTTTGGCAAAACCTTCCTTGAACATATAAACCATTGGAAGAGCCAGTACTTTATATTTATCCAGTTCACAGGTCATATCGATCACATCCACATTCACGCCTTGCTTACGGAAACCTCTGTAGAATTTCAGCATTGCTTCCAGATAATGAAGCCCTTTATTTCTGGGTCCCTGGCTGTCCTCCATTGCCCACTGGCTGTCCCAGTCATAAAGCATGGCAACCGAGCTGTTCACAGTTGTTCCTGCCAGTTCTTTTAACTCTTTCAGAACTTCTCCAACCCTGGAAACTTCTTTAAACACTCTTGTATCATTTCCACCGTAATGATCGATCACTGCTCCGTGGAACTTCTCAGAAGCACCTCTGCTCTGGCGAATCTGGAAATAGAGAGCACCTTCTCCGCCATGTGCAATTGCCTGCATGGACTGTGCAAAAAGCATTCCCGGTTTCTTTAATTTGCTCACACTCTGCCAGTTTGTAGAAGTCGGGCAGGATTCCATCTGGAAGAACGGCTTTCCTTTCAGAGAACGCATCAGATCATGGCACATACCATTGTCATAAGCTGTATCGATCACTGCTTCTTTATGCCATGTCGGATAAGTATCCCAGGAAACCACATCAATCTCTTTTGCAATCTTAAAATAATCTAAACCGCCAAAATAATGCATCAGATTAGCAGTAGTCGGAAGTGTGCTTCCTCCCTCTCTCAATGCTGCAATCTCATGATGAATGAAATTCGCTGTCTGATGAGTAACAAATCGTTTCCAGTCCAGATTCAGTGCATGAAGCTGTGTCTCACCAATCTTAGACGGACTCTCGATCTGGTCAAAGCTGTTATAAGTATGACTCCAGAAAGTGGTGCACCACTTATCATTCAGATTTTCAATAGTCTGATATTTCTCTTTCAGCCAGTTACGAAATGCTTCCTGGCACAGCGGACAATGACATTCTCCGCCATACTCATTGGAAATATGCCACAGGATCACACCCGGATGTGTGGCAACCTCCTGTGCCAGCTTTTTGTTAATAATATGTACCTTCTCTCTGTAAACAGGAGAAGTATAACAATGATTATGTCTGAATCCAAATAAGGCTCTGTGGCGTGTTTCATCTACACGAAGTACCTCCGGATACTTGTCTGCCATCCATTTGGGTCTTGCACCTGACGGTGTAGCCAGAATTGTAGAAATTCCTCTTTTATAAAGCTTATCAATGATTTCCTGCAGCCATTCAAAATGAAATACACCTTCTTCCGGTTCCAGTGTAGACCAGGAAAAAATCCCAAGGCTTACTACATTACAGCCAGACTCCTCCAGCATATCAATATCTTTTGCCAGAATATCCGGCCTCTTTAACCACTGTTCCGGGTTGTAATCACCGCCATGGAGCAGTTTATCTGTTCTAAAGTCCATACTTGTTCTGCCACTCCAAATGTGTTTAAATATACCCAAACACATCGAGAAATTGAAGTCCTTACGAATACTTCTTACTGCTTCATTGTGTATGTTTTGACGATTGCAGGCAATACGCTACTCACAGGTTTTTGTACACTCCACAGTCGTTAATTCCCGAAATAGCCTTCGGTACATACTTACATTTGCTTTTAATCATGCAATCCTGTAAGTTTTAGCATCTTTTAAATTAAGTGCCGCATTGAGATCCCTGTCTGCAACATAGCCACATTCACATCTGTAAATTCTATCTGAAAGCTTTAAGTTTTTCCTGACAGAACCACAATGGTGACAGGTCTTTGAAGACGGATAAAATCTATCTGCTACCCTTAATTCAATGCCGTTTTCATCACACTTGGCTTTAAGCCTTGTTCTAAATTCATAAAACTTCTGAGATGCAACAGCTTTTGAAAGACACCTGTTTTTCATCATTCCTTTTACATTTAAATCTTCAATCGTTATGTAAGACGGTTTGGTTTTCACTATCTCAGCGATTGTCTTGTTAATGTAATCCGTACGGATATTATCCATTTTATGATGAAGTTTTTGTACCTTAAGCCTTTGTTTCTGTATATTTGCTCTTTGAGTGGACTCTCCTTTCTTTAAATTTTCATACTTTCGGGAAAGACTTCTCTGTTCCCGGATCAGTTGTTTTTCAAGTTTCTTTAATCCTGCCGATTTGTTGATGTTCCTGTATGTCTTTCCATTTGAGACAATGGCAAGATCTTTTAGTCCAAGGTCTATACCGATTCCCTCGTTTGAGTTATTGTCGATATTGACATCAGGGATCTCTACAAGAACAGAAACATAAAATCTGCCAGCCTTAACAGACACTGTACCACTTCTGATCATATATCCATCCTTTGTTGTTGGGATATATCCTTTTTCTTTGATACGGACCCAGCCCAGAGTTGGGATCTTAAGTCTGTGCCTTTCGCATTGACAATCCTTTGGGTTATTTCTGACGAAATACATTTTCACATCAGATTTACCTTTCTTTTAATTTAGGAAATCACTCTGATGTTTAAAAATTACTTGATAAAATGCAGTACATCCATCTTCGATAGACTTTTTTACGGCTTTTGAATACACTTCCCTGATCCATGTTTTGTCAAGATTATCTGGAATGTATTCGTTGTTAAGCCATAGACTAAAGCTCTTACCAGTCATAAACTTTTCACCATTATCATGCAGGGCTTTGTTGTGACCAAGGTAGAAGTTATAGACATATCGGCAAGTGCCTATCGTCCTGCGGATCCTGGCTTTCTGTTCTTCAGTTGGATTGATTTCCGTCTTGAAGCTCTTTAGCAATCTCTTCATCCCTTTCTATTTGTTTTTTATACTTACGAAATCCGTACAATCTGCAGGAAAAAACATGAAGTATAGATACAATATCCTGTACAAGTTCTTCTTGCGGTGATAGTTCTTCATTGTTCACTATCACCATAGTTGTGTTGAACTTCATACAGAATTTTTCAAACCAGTCATATCCAAATCTGATAAATCTGTCTTTATGTGTAACTATGATGGTTTTAAATTTTTTGTTCCATTACTTCATCTAACAGCTGATTCCACTTTTTGCGGTTATAGTTTAAACCACTGCCATACTCTTCAATACATTGGTCTACAATCATTCCTCTTGCATTACAGAATTGACGTGAAAACGATACCTGATTCTGTAAATCATCCTTTTGATTTCTTATAGAAACTCTTGCATAAATAACAACCTGTCGAGTGTCATTCTCTGTATCTATGCCTTTAAATTGAAGATATTGGTTGTAAGTATAATAACGCCTGTCAGTTGGAGTTCGATTTGCTTTTAGCGTTCCTTCCCTGTCCCAACGCTGTAATGTTTTCACAGAGACACCTAATAATTCAGCAAAATCTTTTGGTTTATAATTAGTGATATTCGATGTGTTCATAGCAATACCTCCATGAGCATATTTCAACACATTTAATCACTAATATCAATATTATTAATCATTTAAAAACATTTCTCTTAATTCTCTATTCTCAGTCGTTTTCTTTTTCACTATCATATTTAATACTCTATCCAATTTCAAAACACACTATTCTCGCTGCTTATTACTTTTCTCAGTCAAAGCAGACGGGATTTGATTTCATTCTTCTTACAGGATATAGTTTGCAATTACTCCAAGCACCAGCAAATGCAAAGGATAAAAAGCATAATAGACATATTTATTGATGTAATCCTTTCTCTCTCCAGTGCAGCACCAGATTCCATAGAACGCAATCGGTCCGGTCACATACATCAGACTGATAATACATCCCAGCACTGTTTTCAGCACATTTCTTGTCTCAAACACATAGAACACAAACACAAGCAGAACAATACAAAGTCCATACTCTGCCCGGAAAATGCTCACCCAGACAATAGCTGCGATCAGGATCAGTACCTTTAACATACCACCTGTAAATCCGGAAGTTTCTTTAAACAGATCTAAGCATTTCAGCATAATCAGGCAGATACACATCGTGATCATTGCGTTCTGACTGGAAAAGTCCCATACTTTTCCGCAGATTGCCAGATCATATGGAATCTCACTGACCAGTGCAGTAACAGCCATCATGATCAGATACTTCTTATAATCCGATGTATTACGAAATCCCTCTACCAGCAGAAACGCAAATACGGGAATCGCCATCCCGCCTATAAGCTGCATAATGGATCCGACTCCCGCAAGTGTCATCAAACGGGAATCCTGAGACATCGCCTGGTTCAGACTCTCCTGAGTATACTGGTCTAAATGGATCAGGCCTTTTTCAATAATGGCAATTCCAACTGTCTGGATCAGCATAGTGATACATGCAAACATCTTCAGCCCATCAGCTGTGATATCCGGAGTTTTCCAGACGATTCCTCTTCTTCCCGTTGTCATATTCATAATATCAACCTTTTACAGCACCGCCTGTAATTCCTTCCACATAGAATTTCTGCATGATCATAAACAGAATAGAAATCGGTATGGATACCAGTACACCACCTGCGCAGAACTGAGTAAAATAAGAATTGATAAGGCTCTTATCCAGCATCTTGTACAGACCAATGGCAACTGTATATTTGGAAGAAATACCGGCATTCAGGATCATCTTTGCATATACGAAATCCATCCATGGCACCAGGAAACTGCTGATAACTGTATAAACAACAATCGGGCGGCTCATGGGCAGAACCATCTGGAAGAAGATTCTTGCCTCACTGCATCCATCAATTCTGGCAGCCTCGCAGAGTGCTCTCGGAACTGTATCAAAGAATCCTTTCGCAATCAAATAACCAAGACCTGAAGAAGCAGAGTAAACCATGATCAGACCGGCATAGCTGTTTGTCAGATTAAAAGATTTCAGTGTGAAGTAAACTGCAATCATTGCCAGCATACCAGGAAACAGATTCAGGATAACTGCCATGTTCATCAGCGGTTTTCTCATCTTGAATCTCATAACAGATGTTGCATATGCAACCATCAGTACGAACATAGTGGAAATCACACATGTAAAGCATGCAATGATAAATGTATTCAGAAACCACTGCGGAAACTGAGATACAGAATCTGAATGAAACAGCTTCATGTAATTGCTGATGCTCCATTCCTTCGGAAAAAATGTACTGGTATTCATTCCTGAATATGCACTGAAGGAAGTACATAACAGCCAGATGATCGGAATCAGCCAGATAAATGCCAGCACTGCGATCAATAAATTATGTAATACTATAGAAGAAGTACGACTGTCTTTCATCTTTTTCATTATTGATATGTTCCCTCCTTATCTCCCTTGATCATCCTGTTAAATGCAACCAGGGTGAATACTGCACAGATAATAAACACGATAATACCGATTGCTGATGCCATCTTATAGTTGTAGTAATCCTGAGTCAGACGGAACAGCCAGGTAACCAGAAGGTCAACCTCTTTTGCCTGTGAGCTTGCCATTGCCTGATTAGTTGTTGTATAAACATCCTGTGTGAGCAGATAAATAACATTAAAGTTATTAATAATTTTTTACAAAGTCTGTGATCAGAGCAGGTCCTGTTACAAAGAGCAGATATGGCATTGTAATCTTTCTGAATATCTGGAAGTTTGTTGCACCGTCTACTCTTGCACTCTCAAGCTGGTCAGAAGGAAGGTTCATCAGAACACCTGTTGCGATCAGCATCTGATACGGAACACCAATCCAGATATTAATGAGAATGATCATTACATGTGCCCAGCCCGGAGCAGAAAGAAACGGAATATAGCTTGTGGACACAAGTCCTATGCTTCTTAAGAATCCGGTCAGTCCAATGCTGTGACAGATTGTGTTGACGATACCACCATTGGAGAAGAAATTACGCACCAGCAGAAGTGATACAAACTGCGGGACTGCAATCGTTACGATAAATAAAGTACGCCACATCTTCGACAGTCTTGTCTTCTTGCTGTTAAGAAGCAGTGAAAGCAGGATACCTCCGATATAAGTTGTAAATGTTGCGAAGAAAGCCCATACAAGTGTCCATCCCAGAACCCGCACAAATGCATATCCGAACGTAGATGTAAGACCGCCGCCGCCAAACAAACTGATAAAGTTACTGAAACCTACCCATGAGAACAACTCAGTAGGAGGCATATGCTGCTGATCATAATTTGTAAATGCTACAAAGATCAGAAGTAAGATTGGGATTAATGTGAAAATCACAACTCCAAGTACCGGAAGTGTCAGTAATGTAATATGAAACTTCTCTTCTGTCAGTGATCTGAGATCTTCTTTAAAAGTATTGATATGCTTTCCCGCTTCTTCCATTTTCTGAAGTGTATAAGCATTGATCACGTTCTTAAACCACACAACAGCTGCCGCAAACCATACAACAAAGCTGAACAATGAAAACAACAGGATCGTAAAGGAATTATCATAATCATTAAATTCACTTTTCATTGTTTTCATGTTAAAGACTTTTTCCATCTTTACAGTACCAAGGGTACTGAATTTTGGTACATACTGCATTGCAAATTTCACTGAAAAAAACGATCACTGCGATCTCCAGCAATGTCATCAGTACTGCTTTCACATACTGTTTACGCTTTGCATAGCCTGCGCCCATCCAGATCAGGGACAGCTTTACAAAGGCATCACCTTTCACTACAGCAGTACCAAAGTCAGCAAAAAATCCACCGATGGATTTAAAGAATCCACTCACTGCCGCTGCAGCAGAATTATTGTCCTGTGCTGCCATATCTCTCCTCCTCGTCATTTCATTTTTGTTACTATCTTTTCTCAGACAGCATCTGCCGTTTCCTTAAAACAGCTCACATGCCGTTATGCATATGGGCCATTTTTAAAATCTGTTATATAATTTTTATTTACAATTATTCTACAGAAGCAGCAGCACCCTCTACCAGATTATCAAGTGCTTCCTGGATTGCATTATCATCATCTGCAGATAATGTTCCCTGTGCAATCAGTTCTCCGAATGTCTTTGCAGGATCCCAATATTTTCCGCCAACCTTCTGAGCCTGTGCATATTCAGACTGAGCTGCAAGTGCTGCAAGTGCTACATTTTCCTGAACAGAATCAGATGCTGCTACATTCTTGTTTGAAGGACCACTTTCTCTCTGATCAAAGAACATCTGCTGGGATTCTTCGTTTGTAAGGTACTCAGCAAGAAGAACTGCCCATCCGGAATTCTCAGAATAGCCGTTTACACCAACATATTTGTAACCGGCAACAGATCCCTGCTGAACCTGTTTGTCACCAACTGTGAATGTAGGAAGCTTTGTTGCTGCATATCCGTCACCAAATATCTCCTTTGCTGTGATTGCATCCCATGTACCGGAAACGCATGCTGCCAGATTACCGGATGCAAGCTGATTAGACATATCACCATCAGCAACTGCCATAAATGCCGGATTAGATGTAATATCAAGCATTCCTTTTACTACATCAACACCTGTATATCCATCAGCACTTGTTCCGTTCCAGTCCATAGTTGTTGTTCCGTCATCATTAAGTCCTGTTGTAAATCCTGCTCCATAGAAGAAAGAAGCATTGTACCATCCGGAAGCAAGTGTCATACCAACTTTCTTTCCGGCCTTATCAGCTGCTTCAAGAAGGCTGTCCCAGCTTGCTGCATCTTCCTCGGAAATTACAGATGAATCATAGTAAAGAAAATATCCGTTGTCAGCTGCTCTTGGAAATGCATACAGACTGCCATCAATTGTTGCTGCATCAATAGCGCCTTCAACGTTTGCAGCTTTTACATCATCAAGTGTTGTATCTGCAAGCTGAAGTGCTTCTGCATAATCATCAAGTTTCAGAAGTGCTCCTGCTTTTACAAGATCCGGAAGCTGATCATCTGCGAATGCATATACATCTGCACCAGCCTCTACGTCTGTCAGAATAGTATCTTTTGCAGTAGACTCAGATTCTACGCCAATCTGAATATCAAATTTCTGATCTGCATACTTCTCCTGGAATTTATCTGTCAGTTCTTTTAATAAATTCTGGTCTTCTTCAGCTCCCCATACAGTCAGTTTAATTGTCTCATCCTCTGCTGCACTTACACATACTGTGCAGGAAAGTGCCATAGCTGCTGCCAGTAACGGTGCAATCACCTTTTTACATTTTTCTCATTTTCTCTTCCTCCTGTTTTTGATGGTTATGCCTAAACAGCCCGCATCCGATTTGCGTAATAAACGCCCTCAGTTTTGTTTGCGCAACCGTTTGTTCATATTTTTAGTATATTCCTTTATATTTATAAAGTCAATTAGCCATTATTATCTAATTTCAAAACTCTTTTTTTGTCATATTGCACAATTTCAGTTTGATTTTTCGTTTTTTCATACAATGATATACTTGATTTGTGCAACCGTTTTCATTTTGATAAAATCAGATTGTCCAGAGAATTTCAACCGATTTTTTTCATACACAAAAAGTTCTCTGCTTATTGATCCTTACAATAAATACAGAGAACTTTCTAATCCTGCCATTCATTTTCAATTTCTATAATCTGATCGGATTTTACATCCATATACTACTGTGTCGACTCCCGCAACACTACCTGGTAGTTCAGAGGCACTGTATCCTCCAGTGGCTTCTCTCCCAGGATGTTCAGTAATTTCGCACATGCCATCTTTCCCAGTCTTACCGTATCAAAGCGTATACTGGTAATCGGTGGATTATTATATTCCAGATTCTTACTGTCATACATACTGGCTATTTTTATTTCTGCAGGAACCGATATTTTCTTTTCCCTCAGACTGCTCAGACACATGCTGCAGATCACATCATCCATACAGACAATACCATCCGCGCCTTCTTCAAGCAGTCTCTTCACAGCATCAGATACTGCTGCCTGATTATCCGTATCCATGAAGATCAGATTTTCGTTAACAGAAACTCCCATTTCCTCATGTGCTTCCAGAAAACCCTGATATCTGCTTCCGGTAACATTGTAGGACTGATTTCCACCCAGAAGTGCCAGATTCCGAAAACCTTTCATCAACATAATACTTGTCAGTTCTTTTCCGGCTTCCTGGTTCTTGTTATCTACAAACGGAACTTCCGGATCTGAAGATGGGCCGATCAATATATATGGTTCCTTACAGTTCTTCAGATATTTCTGTACCTTGGAACTTACCACTGCTCTGCTTACAATGATCCCATCGACTTTTCGATTTGCCTCCAGTCTCTGTATCTGCGATACATCTGCTCCATCAATCATAGAAATAATAATATCATACTCATAGGAGGAAGCCATCTCACAGATTCCATTCATACAGTCATTTTAAAAAAAAGAAACTCTGTGGCAACATAATCCTTCGGCATCAGCAGTGCAATATTATAAGCTTTTACGCTGTGCCAACCCCTTTGCCACAACATTGGGTCTGTAATCATGTTCTTTTATAAATGCCCGTACTCTGTCTCTTGTAGCCTGACTGATTCTTCCCTTTCCTGAAATAGCACGTGATACCGTAGTCTTACTTACCCCAAGCTCCCGGGCGATATCTTCTATTGTATATATCTTCTTTTCTTCTGTTTCCATAAAATACCCCACTTTTTTGCGCAACCACTTGATTATATTCTATAAAATAACAAAATACTCAAGCACTTACAAGTAACTTTTTAAAGAAGATATACCGGCAGTTCCTCATTAATATGAACAGAACCTTTTGCTGTTTTTTCTTTTCTTCTGTAACAGATATTGTTTCCGGTTTCTCTGCCTCTTTTGTGGATACAACGGGCTTCTTTACGGTTTTCCCGGCACCTGCATTTGCTGCACGCCGAATACTATCCCTGCCTACTGACATAATTCCATGACCTCCTCTGCCAATCTCGTATATTCCCTGGCACTTCTGCTTGATTTTTTATATTCCACAACCGGAATACTGTTATCCTGTGACCATTCTACAGAGCTGTCCACTCTGATGATCTGCTCAAATACATGAATATCCTCAAGTTCATGCAGTGTTTCCATTGTCTGTTTATAATAACTCTTTCTTGTATCTACCTTTGTCACTGCAATTCCGGCAACTTCCAGTTCCGGAGTAATCTGCTTTACTTCATTAAGAAATTCAAACATATTCGCAAGTCCGAACATTCCCCATGGACTTGCCTCAACAGGAATAATTACCCGGTCTGATGCACAAAGGATATTCATCACCCAACCCCCCAAGCGTAGGAGGTGCATCAATCAGAATATAGTCATAATTTCCTGCATCCTTTATCTTCTGAATGCATTTTCGCAGGATAAATTCTCTCTGCCATTTTGTAAAAAGTTCATATTCTATAGAACTCATCAATGTAGATGATGGTATCAGATCCAGATTTTCGTAGGGAGTATGTGCCACATAACCGCTGAGCTCTTCCTGTTTTCCGATTGCGCAATACAGATTCTTCTCTCCTTTCGCCTGCTCCAGCACCCAGTTCTCCGGAAAAAAGGCAAGAGAAAGATTTAACTGCATATCTCCATCGATCAGAAGAACCTTTTTCCCTGCCTGAGCCATCGCCGCTCCAAGGTTTGAACAGGTTGTGGTTTTTCCACTTCCACCCTTATTATTTGTAAAACATATCGTTATGGTTTTTCCCATGGAACTGTCTCCTTTACCACTTACTTTACTTGTATTATAGGAGATTTATCATATAGATTCAACTGTTTTCCTCATCTTCGCAACCCTGTAACTCATTTGCATTGCCGGACAAACATTTCTTTGATTTCCAAAATAAGCCCTTGATTTTTGTTTTTTGTGTTATAGTATTTATATACTTGATATATAGTTTTTAAAACTATGTTATATTGTTTTCATTGTATTTATCTGAATGAATGGAGGCGTTTTTATGAAATTTAAATTAAAAGATCCCGGAAGTGCAATCACTCATGGTATTGCCCTTCTTCTCGCTGCAGTCGGAGCAGTTCCTCTTATTATCAAGGCAGCGCGTTCTTATGATGTGCTCCATATTGTTGCTTTAAGTATTTTTATCCTTACCATGGTTCTGCTCTATGCAGCCAGTACCATTTACCATTCTGTAGATTCTACAGAGAAGGTCAATCGACGGCTGCGAAAAATGGATCACATGATGATTTTTGTGATGATCGCCGGAAGCTATACTCCTGTATGCCTGATTGTTCTTCATAACCGCATTGGATATATTCTGTGCGCGCTGGTATGGAGTATTGCAGTCCTCGGCATTATCTTAAAGGGCTGTTGGATCACCTGTCCCAAATGGTTGTCCTCTGTACTGTATATCGCCATGGGCTGGCTGTGTGTACTGGCATTTGTTCCAATCTTCCATGCACTCCCACGTGCAGGATTTGACTGGCTTCTTGCAGGCGGAATCATTTATACCATCGGTGGTGTGATCTATGCATTAAAAGTTCCGCTTTTTAATTCCAGACATAAGAATTTTGGTTCCCATGAGATCTTTCACATCTTTGTTATGCTTGGAAGTGCCTGCCATTTCATTGTCATGTACTTTTTTGTTGCTCCACTACCTGTATAACCGTCAATTTGCCAATAAACAAAACAAGGGGTTGCAGCACCGGATTTTTTTCGGTGCTACAACCCCTTAACAATACGATTTTCTCTGCTGCAGCATAATCCCTGCAGGAAAGCTTTTATATTACACAGCTACTCTTCTTTCCGGATACAATCCATAGGATCCATATCCCACGCCAAAATATCCATAATAGCTCTTCGCCTCTGCGAACAGCGGATCATATACTCTGCCTCCGATTTCAGCCCAGCAATGACCGCTTCCGTCAGTTGCCGTTGTATCTACGCAGACATAAACATTCTTATATCCAAGAGCCTTTGCAAGATAGGCAAACGAACAGGCATCTGAGAAACAGTCCCCGCCTTTTCCGCTCAGTATCAGATAATCGTTTGCATATAACGCAGGCCATGCAGTCTGATTATAAAATATTCTTCTGGTATCGTAATAATGCTGATACATTACCCATCTGAAACAGGTTTCAAATTTCTCACTTTTTGACATACTCGGTTTTGTGATCTTGCTGACAACATCCTTTGCTCTCTGCAAAGTCTCATACTCATACGCTTTGGTGGAATTCATTTTCTTTCCATTTGGATAATAAATCGTCTTTCCTTTTTTCCAGGCTTCCAGAATTCCCTTTTCTGTACAATAATAAATTGTATTTCCAACTTTAACTGTTTTCGTTCTCAGAACACCCTTGTCACTACTACAATATATTTATGGGTAATCCCCTTACTTCCAGTAAGGATTTATCCATCTCATTACTTAAACTGTTAGAATGTAGGATGCAATGGTATATCGACTTCATCACTTGGACCTCGCGTCCGTACTTTAGACTGATAACCGGCTCCTCATTCACAGTGTTCGTTTTATGCAGGTTGAATCACATTAGGTGCATTCGTGTCACACACAGTAGTTTGAACAGGTAATGAGTAAAACTGGTATTTATCCATTGTAATATTTTTTAAGGAGTGATAAATTTATGAACGCAGTAGGTATCGATGTTTCAAAAGGTAAAAGTATGGTTACAATTCTGAGACCATTTGGGGAGATTGTATCCTCTCCTTTTGAGATTAAGCACACATCCAGTGATATCCATTCACTTATTAAACTTATTCATTCTATCGAAGGTGAATCCCGGGTTGTAATGGAACATACCGGCCGCTACTACGAAGCACTTGCTCACCAGCTTTCAGCAG
>ENA-OQCV01000140-OQCV01000140.1-human-gut-metagenome-genome-assembly--contig:-NODE-140-length-20466-cov-3.449383_pt1 | contig 20466 bp, 14 predicted proteins | sample MGYA00242766_ERZ504592 | MGnify/ENA primary metagenome ERZ504592 (study PRJEB26092, sample SAMD00036315) | human gut metagenome | host: Homo sapiens | study: EMG produced TPA metagenomics assembly of...
AGCGTGGATCCGCGGCAACAGCTCGACGACGTCGTGGATTTCGTCAATGACAGCTGGCTGGCATCAACGGATTTCGACGGCCCTACGTTCCTGTGGAACCATATGATCTCCGACGCGTCCGCCCAGGACGACGACAACCGCAACAATGTGCCCGTCGCCGCTCCCAACGAGGTCGCCGACGTGATCGGGTTGACGATGCAATGGTACTTCGACTCCATCTCATCCACCGTGCCGACCGCCGAACGCACCGAGGACGGCGTGTCCATGCCGCGCAACGACATGCCCACGTTCCGCATCGACTCGCAGGCGTTGTCGGGAGTGGATGCCGTGGTCGGCAACGCGCTGATGAGCACGCGCTGGGTCGACGCCACCACGAATCTGGCGAAGTCGGTCGAGATGACCGCGCGATTCGTGGGCAACGCGGCGGACCGGGACGGCGAGGGCTTCGACTATCTCAAGGAGCTCATCCAGAACGTGCGCGTGTACATGGATTCCGTGGCGCGCAACGCCGACCCGCAGGACGGGGAGAAGGCGCTGCGACTGATCACGCGGGTAGCCTGCAACGAGGATTTCCAGCTGAACGCGACGCAGATGGTGGAGCTGCTGTCGTGCGGCCTGTCGTTCGCGCAATGGGACGATACGCGCATGTTCGCCTATGATGCGCTGAACAGCGCCCTTGACACGATGGATCGTTTCGCCAAGGAGGCGAAAATCGACGAGGACGGGCGATGCGACGGCGAAACGGCACACGACGATGGCGTCATCGCCGCCGAGGCCGCGACCGACTCGACGGCCGACGCTTCGGAACTCATCAAGCGCACGGTGGCGCTGTCGGCGCACCAGCAGTTCGAGGAATCGATCATGTTCCTGCGCCATGATCTGATGCGCGTGAGCGGTGATGCGGCCGACGCCGACCGATTCTTGGTGAGCCACCACGAATCGGAAGCCATGGCGGATGCCTACGCGGCGCGCCTTATCGCGGCGGAGCGCTGGGATGAGCTCATCGGCTTCATCGACATGGTGGAGCGCGACCGGCCGAACCAATACACAGTGATGTTCCCGGAGGATCTGGTTGCGTATGAGTGGGAATCCCTGCGCGAGGCCGCATTCGAGGCGCTGGGACGTTGGGACGAGCTCAGGGCGATGTACCGCGAGCGCATCGTCGAGGCGTACGACCCCTCCGACCTGCACACCATCGCCCAGCTGCGCGCGATCAGCGGCCGGGATTGGGCCGGGCAGGTGCGGAGCATCGTCACGGCGTACGATGACGGATCCGGACGCTACGCCCGCAATCCGATTTACGAGCGGCTGCTCGTCGACGAGCGGCTGAGTGCCGAGGCAGAACGCTACTGCCGCACGTTCCCCGACGCCCGCGCCGATCTCGCGGCGGTATTGTGACGCGCTCGTCCGCCGCGATGGATCGCCGAGTCTAAAGCGACGTATACGGTTCGTGTGCATACGGCTCGTTGGGGGGGGGATTTCTTCGCGTTCGTCTGCTGGGACAACTCCCGCATTATCGACTTTTGCGGCAGTTGTCCAGCAGTTAGCCGTAACCACGCCGCGACCAGAGTCGGCCCAGCCCCGGCCTACAGCTCGAAGCCGAGTTCCTCGGCGGCGTCGGTCGGCACGGGGTCGTCGCACCAGAAATCCTCAAGGTTCTCGTAGGTGGTCAGACTGCGAATCTCGGCCTTGTCGATGTACAGTTCGCCGCTCAGATGGTCGGTCTCATGCTGGAAAATGCGCGCCGGCCAACCGTGCAGACGCTCCTCATGCTGCTTGCCGTTCTCGTCGGCCCAGCGTGCGGTGATGTCGAGCCAGCGCCTACGCACGGCCTGATATCCGTCGAAGCTCAGGCAGCCTTCGTAGAAGCTGCGGGTCGCGTCGCCGATCGGCTCATAACTGGGGTTGATGATGACGTGGAACGGGAATTCGGCGATTTCGCGCGGATCGTCCTCGTCGTCGCGCACGTGGTCCTCGACTACCGCGAGCGCGAGCCCCAGGCCGATCTGTGTGGCGGCCAGGCCGACTCCCGGCGCTTCCAGCATCGTCGTGTGCATCGTGTCGATGAGCTTGTTCAGCGTGCCCTTGCTCAGCTGGCCGGAGTATTGCACGGTCTGCTGGCGCAGCACCGGTTCGCCGGCCTGCACGATCGGCAGGATTCGCTCCTTGCCGCCGGTTTTGAGGAGCTGTTCGACCTCACGGTTGAGTTCGAGGTCGACTTTCGTGTTTTTTCCGAACATACGAGTGATTCCTTGGTATTGCGGTATTGCCGTTATTCGTTCTACAGCGCGAGCTCGTCGGCCACGACCTTGGCGAGCCGGTCGCACACCTCGTCGGCCTGCTGCTGCGTGGCGGCTTCGGCCATCACGCGCACGAGCGGCTCGGTGCCAGACGGTCGCAGCAGCACGCGACCGGTGTCGCCGAGCAGCTTCGACTCCTTGTCGACGGCGGCCTGCACCGCCGCGTTGGTGGTGGCGGCCATCTTGTCGACGTTCGGCACGTTGACGAGCTGCTGCGGCAGCTGCGGGAAGTCCGCGGCGAGCTGCTTGAGGCTCTTGCCGGATTTGACGACCTCGTTGCACAGGGTGAGCGCGGTCAGGGTGCCGTCACCGGTGGTGGCGAACTCGCGGTTGATGACGTGGCCGGACTGCTCGCCGCCGAGCGTGTAGCCGCCGCGGAGCATCTCCTCCAGCACGTAGCGGTCGCCGACCGCGGTCTGCACGGTCTTGATGCCCATGTCCTTGAGGGCGAGCTTGAGTCCGAGGTTGCTCATCACGGTGACGACGAGCGTGTTGTCGGCGAGCTTGCCGGCCTCCTTCTTGGCGCGGGCCAGGATGCCCATGATCTGATCGCCGTTGACCATGTTGCCGTCCTCATCCACGGCGAGGCATCGGTCGGCGTCGCCGTCGAACGCGACGCCCATCACCGCGTCGGTGGCCTTGACCATGGCCTGCAGCTGCTCGGGGTGCGTGGAACCGGCGTTCTTGTTGATGTTGTATCCGTCCGGGGAGGCGTTGATGACCAGCACTTCCGCGCCGGCGCGGCGCAGCGCCTCCGGAGCGACCACCGATGTGGCGCCGTTCGCGCAGTCCGCCACGATCTTCAGGCCGCGCAACGGCTTGGGCTGGGTCTTGTCCGGGTTGAGCGGGGCGATGGTCGACACCAGATGGTCGATGTACAGGTTCGTGGCGGTCACCGTCTCATGCGAGACGCGGCCGACGCCCGCGCCGGTCGGACGGTCCCAGTCCTGACCGAGCACGGCCTCGATGTCGTCCTCCTTGCTGTCGGGCAGCTTGAAACCGCCGCGCGCGAAGAACTTGATGCCGTTGTCGGGCATGGGGTTGTGCGACGCGGAGATCACCGCGCCCATCTCGACGTTGAGCACGGAGGTCAGGAACGCGACGCCCGGCGTGGGGATGATGCCCGCATCGATCACGTCGAAGCCGCCAGCAGACATGCCGGCGCACAGCGCGGACGCCAGAAAATCACCGGACACGCGCGTATCACGGCCGATCAGCGCACGACGGCGGCCCTCCGGCAGGCCTTCCCTGACGGCACTGTTGCCCCAGCACGCGCACGGCGGCATCCCCCAGATCAAGCGCCAGACGCGCGGTCAAATCCCTGTTCGCCAATCCACGAACGCCATCGGTTCCAAACAATCTCGGCATAATCTGCGATTCCTTTGCTTCGACGGCTTCCGCCGTCTCTTCGACATACCGAGCACCATCGTAACCGGCCGGCGGAGCGATTGCACCCATATCCATGAATACTGCCCAAATCACGCGCAATTGCCAGTTTCGGAGAAAGGCATGTGAGAGAATACAAGCAGATTCGCGAGTCATTTGCCAATGAGAGAAGGGGCCGATTGGGGCTTTCTCTGCTGTGGTCATTACCCTGAATGCCGTCCATGTCCGCCGGAGTTTCCATTGCCACCATGGTTGTCAGGGGCTGGAACTCCGGGAGCCGGTTCAGTCGGCGGGTATGGTTGCGGCGGAGCGAATCCTTGCCGGGGGACCTGCTGAGGATATGGCTGCTGCGGCTGGCTAGGTGGCTGTTCCGGCACCCGGTTCGGCAGGCGGAGCCTGGCCCCCACTCCCCTGTGATCCACCAGAATATGGGCGGGATGGCACGGGTCCGTTTGGGTATGATCGAACACTGCCATATGCCACACCGGATACGGGAATCCGCGCGCGCGTCCTACGCCGCCGAGACACCACCAGGGCGATTATCACGCCCGCGGCTATAGCGGCCACGCCTGCGCCGATCACGCCCCACAGCCACACCGGCATGCCGGACGAAGCGCTCTGCGACGGGTCTCCTTCGGGCTTGGCCTGCCCGTTCGGTGTCGTGGTGTTATTGGTCGAACCATCGGCGGTGTTCGTCGCGGAGTATTGCATGCAGTCGGAGCCGCCATCGGAACGGCACTGCTCCACCTTCTTCCACGCCGCCTGCTGACGCTCGTACTCCCGCCCGATGAGCCCGGCCTCACACGGGACATTATCCGCCGCGGTGCCAACGCCGTCCGGGTTCGTCTTGCAATCCTGCGTGTACCAGTCCTTCAGATCCGGGTATTGGGCGGCCGCCTTCATCTGGTACTCCAGAATCGGGTTCACATCCTTGTACTGGGTCGGGTCGACCGTCAGCAGCGCATTCAGGTCCACCTCGCCGAACCCCCGCTTGCGTTCCGGGTCAATGACCGGCTTGCCCTTGCCGCTCTTCGTGTTGCGTATCAAAGACTGGATGATCTGGTTGCCCGTCGCGTCGGGCCACTTCTGCATGGCCAACGCCAGGTACGACGACAACACCGCGGCCGCGGTCGACGTGCCGCCATTGCCCGCGATATTGTATACATTCGAAAGAGGATTGACCGGGCCTAATACGTTCATGCCATAGGACAGCACCGCCACATTACCGTCCATGACATCCGAGGTGGAAGCCAGGTTCCCGGACTCGTCCACGCTGTTCACCATCACCACACCGGGGAAGGTCTCCATGCTGCGCGGGTCGCCGGTCAGATCATCCAAGCCGGGATTCATGTCATTCGCACGTCCTCCGACCATGACGACCCCATGACGCAGGGCATCCACATACCCGGCATAATCCGCGCTGACGAGATCACCTCCCTGGGAACGGTTGAGGATGCGAGCGTCCCAGTCCACCGCCGTCTTGACATCTGCACCACTGTCGCTTGTCGCATCACCCGCGAGTTTCTGATCGCAAGGTGTCACAGCAGGCCCCGCATTAACCGCCCCATCCGTAATATGCAACACGTCCGCTTTGGGCGCCGCCCCCATGATTCCGGGCCGCTTCGAAGTGTAGTTGCTTCCATCACCCACGATCCATGCCAGCATGTCGGTGCCGTGCGAGGAGTAGTAGCCGCCTTCACCGGACTTGATCGTCGCGGTCAACGGCTTGCCGTCCACCTTGCACTCGACCGTCTTGTCATCCACGTTATGGAATCGTCCCAGCTTGTATGTGATCGAGGCATGCTTCAACGCGGGATAATCCTCCACCGCCTGCGAATCCAGCACTGCCACCTTCACACCGGAACCATCAATGCCCTGCTTCCACGCGGCAGCCACCACATCGTTCGCCACCGGCCAACGCCCGTCATCCGCCGCGAACGCGCCGGGCGTCCACGCGCAAGGCAACACACACGCCAGCGCGAACGCGCACCCGGCCTTCACCCTCGACCAACGAGAAACCATGAACCTGCCCTTCCCGGCTCACGCCGTCTTTGGATGATATCGCCGAGGAGTTTCATGATGAACCCCCTACAATCCGAAAGTGTACTCTCATGAAGCTTTCAGCAATACCCCTTTCCCATAACATTTCGGTATACGGGCAGTGAACGGCGCAGTCGCAGGGGCGCGGCATGTGACGGCACGGTACATCACGCTGGACAACGTCCGCGATTACGCATTATGCAGGAGTTGTACGACGGCAGATATTTAGGCGCGATAAGAGAATGGCTTGAAATCAACGATTTCGCGGCTCAAGTCACTGTACAACACGTATATTTTGCCCGTTTGCGGGAGTTGTACAGCGCCGTAGGTGCACAACATCTGCGTTTCGCTGATATGCGGGAGTTGTACAACGAATCACGGCAACACGGCGATACGGCAACACGACGACTCTGCCGCACCGCCGGTACATACTCATGCACGCGAAACGCCCTTCGCGCGAACGGCGGCCTTGCAGGCGCACGTACGCGAAGGGCGTTTCGTATGGGTCGGTCGCGCCGCCTTACAGCGCGGCGTTGAAGTCGCGCACCTTGAGCGTGCGCTGGGAGGATTCCACATTGCCGCGCACGATGCGCTTCAGGGCGTTGTCGGCATCCTCATGGTCGGCGAGCCACCGATGACCGAGTTCGACCAGCGTGGCCGGGTCGGCGTAGTACGGGTACAGGCCCTCAAGCAGCGCCTCGGCCATGTGGAAGCTCTTGTTCTTCCACACCCAGTCGACCACGTCGTAGTACTTGGCGGCGTACGGCTCGGCCAGGTCGGGGCGCGGCGTGGCGCCGAACCCGCGGGCCACGGCCTCCAGCTGCATGTTGGTCAGGTCGGCGTTGTTGAGCGCCTCGATCCAGGCCCATTCCTTCGCGGCGGCGTCGCCACGCACCGCGTGGGCGCCGAGCGCGAACTCGCGGTTCTCGGTGGTGTCGCGCTTGGCGAGCTGCGCGTCGATGCCGGCCTGGTCGATCAGCTTCACCGAGGAGAGCGCGTTGATGATCGTCCACGTGAAGTTGTTGTCGATCTCCAGTCCGGCCACGATCAGCGAGCCGTCGAAGAGGCCCTGCGCGTGCTCGGCGAACTCGGCGTCGCCCTCCTCGCCGTAGCCGAGGTACGCCGTGACGAGCTGGAACTGCTGGTCGGATCCGCCGGGAGCGGCGATGACGAGCTTCCACAGCTCCTTGGCGACGTGCTTGACCACGTCCGCGCGGCGATCCGGCGCGGTGTAGTGCCACGCGGTGGTGCTCATGCAGCTCAGCGCGTAACGGAACGTGGTGGACTCGGTCTCGGTGGCGAGCAGCGCCAGCGTCGTGTCGATGAACTTCTCGGCGGCGAGATCGCCGTCACGGGTCATGTCCCACAGCGACAGCCACACGACCGCGCGGGCGAGCGCATCATCGAAACGCTGCAGGTTCGCCAGGGCGAACGAGAGCGAATCGGCGTCGAAACGCAGCTTCGTGTATGTCAGATCATCGTCGTTCACCAGGATGAACGCGGGGCGCTTCTTGCCGGCCGCGGCGGCGACCACGGTGGATTCGCCGTCCACGTCAAGCTCGAAGCGGTCGGTGCGCACGATCTTGCCGGTGGCCGGATCCTCGTCATAGAAGCCGACCGCGAGGCGATGCGGGCGCAACACCGGGTGCTCGGCGGGGGCGGTCTGGTTGAGCGTGAGCGAGGCGATGGTGCCGTCCGCGTTCTCCTCGACCTCGGTGGCGATCGTGTTGATGCCGGACTCCTCCAGCCACTTGGCGCTCCACGCCTTGAGATCGCGGCCGGACGCCTTCTCCAGCTCGTGCAGCAGGTCGGCGAGCGTGGCGTTGGAGTATGCGTACTTGTTGAGGTACTGGTTGATGCCCTGGAAGAACTTCTCGCGGCCGACGTAGTACACGAGCTGCTTGAGCACGGAGGCGCCCTTCGCGTAGGTGATGCCGTCGAAGTTGACGTACGTGTCGTTGAGGTCGTTGATCGGGGCGACGATCGGGTGCGTGGTGCTCAGCTGGTCCTGGTTCAGCGCCCAGCTCTTCTCGCCGGAGCAGAACGTGGCCCAGGCGTCATGCCATTCGGTGGCCTCGGCGGTGGCGAGCGTGGAGGTGAACTCGGCGAAGGACTCGTTGAGCCACAGGTCGTTCCACCATTTCATCGTCACGTAGTCGCCGAACCACATGTGGGCGAGCTCGTGCAGTACGGTCACCACGCGGCGCTCGGCGAGCGCGTCGGTGACCTTCGACTCGAACACGTACTGGTCGCGGATCGTGACCATGCCGATGTTCTCCATCGCGCCCGCGTTGTACTCGGGCACGTAGATCTGGTCGAACTTGGCGTACGGGTAGGGCACGCCCCACGTCTTGGCGTAGAACGCGAAGCCCTTCTTAGTGATGTCGAACAGGTAGTCGACGTCCTTGGCGAACGCGGGGGCGAGCGCCTGGCGGCAGTACTGGGCCATAGGCACGGTGCGGCCGTCCTCGTTGAGGTAGGTGGTGTGCCATTCGGCGTACGGACCGGCGCAGATGGCGGTCAGGTACGAGCTCATGATAGGCGTGGTCTCGAACGTCCAGCTGCGGGCGGATTCGGGCTCGTGGTCGCCGAGCACCCCGTCTGCGGTGATGACGTCGTCGACGTCCTCCTTGGACTTGACCGGCATGTTCGACGTGACGATCCACGACTTCGGCGCGAGCACGGTGAAGTCGAACGTGGCCTTCAGGTCGGGCTGGTCGAACACCGCGTACACGCGGCGCGCGTCCGGCACCTCGAACTGGGAGTACAGGTAGATGTTGCCCGTCGGACGGGTCCACGCTGCGGTGCAGGCCCTCGCCGGTGGTTGGAGTACACGCAGTCGGCCTTCGACGGTGACCTCGTTGCGGCGGCGCAGGCCGGTGAGCGCGATGCGGTTGTCCTCGAACACCTGCGCGGGGTCGAGCGCCTCGTCGTTCAGGATGATCTCGGTCACGTTGTCGGCGATCAGGTCGAGGAACGTCTCGCTGCCCGGCTCGGCGCCGAAGCAGATCGTCGTGGTCGAGCCGAACGTGCGCGCGTCCCGGGTCAGATCAAGCTGGACATGGTAGCTGATGGGGGCGGAGACGATGGACTTGCGTTCCTCGGCTTCCACGCGGGTAAGGTTTGCACCTGGCATATTTTCTAACTCCTTCTGATATGTCTTCCCGAAAGAAGCCGGGACCGTCGCGACAGAAAAAGGAACAAGGAACCGTTCACGCGGTTCCCTACTCCTCGCTGAGACGTTGACGTTCAGGCTTGCTTCTGGACGTATGCCGGCGTCACTTGCGTGAGCCGAAGCGGTTTACTTGCTGGGTTCTTCGATGATGTCCTGGGCGATGTCGGCGACGACCGGAACGATCATCGGCTTGCGGTGCAGCTGTCGGGCGATCCATCCGCCGAGCGTGCGGCGCATGATCTGCTGCAGTCTGTGCGTGTCCTTCGTCCCCTGCATCATCGCGTCCTGCAGCTGCTCGACGATCTGATGGCGGATCTTGTCGAACTCGCTTTCGTCTTCGGCGACAGCGTTGAGGAAGATCTTCGGGCCGGTGACGACTTCGGAGGCCTCGGTATCGACCACGACGAAGCTGGACACGAAGCCTTCGGTGCCGAGGATGCGGCGCTTCTCAAGCTCCTCGTCGGTGATCTCGCCGACCGAATCGCCGTCCACGTACACGTAGCCGCACGGCACGGAGCCGACGACCGCGGCCTGACCGTGGTACAGGTCGACGACGTCGCCATCCTCCGCCAGCACCACGTTCTTCGGATCGACGCCGGTCTTGACGGCGATCAGGCCGTTGGCGACCAAGTGGCGGTTCTCGCCGTGGATGGGCATCGCGCACTTGGGCTTGACGATGTTGTACATGTACAGCAGCTCGCCCTCGTTGCAGTGACCGGACACGTGCACGGCCGCGTTGTCGCGGTTGACGACGCGCGCGCCGAGCTGCACGAGCTTGTTGATGACCTTGTACACGCCATGCTCGTTGCCTGGAATCAGGGAGCTGGCGAGTATCACCGTGTCGAACTCGTTGATGGTGATGTCGCGGTGGTTGCCGTCGGCGATGCGTCCGAGGGCGGCCATCGGCTCACCCTGCGAACCGGTGCACATGAAGACGAGCTTGTCGTCCTGCACATCGTGCGCCTTCTTGAGGTCGATGACGGTGCCTTCGGGGATGTGCAGGTAGCCGAGGTCGGCGGCGATGGACATGTTGCGCACCATCGAGCGGCCGACGAAGACGACCTTGCGCCCGTACTTGTGGGCGACGTCGACGACCTGCTGGACGCGGTGCACGTGCGAGGAGAAGCTGGCGACGATGATCTTGCGGCTCGCCTGCGCGAACGCCTGGTCGAGCGCGGGTCCGATGGAGGTCTCCGGCTTGACGAAGCCTGGCACCTCGGCGTTGGTGGAGTCCATCATCAGCAGATCCACGCCCTGCTCGCCGATCTTGCCGAATTCCACCAGATCGGTGATCTTGTGGTCGAGCGGCAGCTGGTCGAGCTTGATGTCGCCGGTGTCAATCAGGGAGCCGGCGGGCGTCTTGACGTACACGGCGAGCGCGTCGGGGATCGAGTGGGTGACGGTGACGAATTCGAGGTTGAACGGGCCGACCTTGAGCTTGTCGCGTCCCTTGACCTCCACCATGGTGGGATGCTGGTTGTGCTCCTGGCATTTCGCCTCAACGAAGGCGAGGGTCAGCTTGGAGCCGATCAGCGGGATGTCCGGGCGCAGCTTGAGCAGGTAGGGCACGCCGCCGATATGGTCCTCATGGCCATGAGTGAGCACGAGCGCGTCGACCCTTGTCGAGACGATTCTTGATGTAGCTGAAATCGGGAAGAATCAGGTCGACGGCCCCGGCTGCTCCTCTTCCGGGGGAAGAGCACGCCGCAGTCGATGAGCAGCAGGTGACCGTTGTATTCGATTACGTTCATGTTGCGGCCGATTTCGCCCAGACCGCCGAGCGGCGTGATGCGCATCGAACCCTTGCGGTACTTCGGCGGGGCGATCAGGACGTCGTCCTGCTGGGGAGCGGTGGCCTGGCCCTTGAACGAGCCGGCGTTGCTGGTGTTGCGATTCGCGGATCCGCGGCGGCGCGACGCGCCACCGGAACGGGACCTGCGTGAATTGTTCTTCTTTTGTTGTTCTTGTGCCATTCTCTATTGGTTTTCCTGTTTCTTTGCTTCCGTCTGTGTCACGGAAACGACGTTATCTGCAACCGCTCGCCCGTGTCCGCCGAGGCCGGTCGCATCCGCGACCGGGACGGCCGTTCCCGGAGTCGGACGATGCCGTAATCCGGGTGCATCCCGAGCGAGGCCGGTGTGGCCCGGTCAGAGCAGTCCCGCTGCTTTCATGCCCTCTTCGGCCTTGGCCAGTTGATCGGCGTCCGGGCCGATGTTCGGCAGGCGCATGGCCGTGGAGGAAAGATAGCCCTTGATTCTCAGCGAGGCCTTGGCCATGACGGCCTGGTAGCCGTCGCCGTTGAGCGCGTGGACGAGCGGGGCGAGCTGGTTGGCGAGGCGCTGCGCCTGATGGATGTCGCCGTGGTCGAACGCCTCGACCAGCTGGCGCATCGGCGAGGAGGCGACGTGCGCGATCACCGAGATGATGCCCACGGCACCGATCGACAGGAACGGCAGGAACAGGCCATCATCACCCGAATACCAGGCGAGGCCAGTGCGCTGCTGCTTTTCGACGGCGGCGGCGAGGTCGCCGGTCGCGTCCTTGACGGCTTTGACATGCTCAAGCTCGGCAAGGCGGTCATATGTTTCGACGCGGACTTTCAGTCCGGTACGGCCGGGCACGTCATATACGATGATCGGCCTCTCGGCCACGGAATCGACGGCCTTGTAATGGCCGACCACGCCGTCCTGGCTGGGGCGCGAGTAGTACGGCATAACCACGAGCACCGCGTCGGCTCCCGCCTCCTGCGTCTGCTCGACCATGCGCACGGTGTGCGCGGTATCGTTCGAGCCGGCACCGGAGATCACCGGGACGTCCACGACTTCCTTGACGGCCCTCACCAGCTCGACCTTCTCCTCCATGTGGGTCACGGGGGGATTCGCCGGTCGTGCCGTTCACCACCAACCCGTCGGCGCCGTCGGCGACCAATTGCTTCGCCAGAGACTGCGCGGCCTCGAAATCAACCGTCCCGTCTGCTTTCATGGGGGTGACCATTGCGGGGAGGATGCGTCCGAACGGAGCCGGGTTGAGAAGATGCATAGTACCGTCACTCATATCTCTTTACCGTACTTGGCAGCAAGGACGCATCGCCGTCACCCGTACATAATATGAACGCGTCCCGGACCTCCTTCATCCCACCAAAGTCCCATCCAGACCCCACCAAACGGGATTATCGCCGGATGGGGGATGCCAGGCCAACGCTTTACAGGTCGAGGAACTTGTCGAGGCCGACGGTCAGGCCGGCATGACCGCCGTCGGCGACCTTGCGCACGGCGAGCAGCACGCCAGGCATGAAGCTGATGCGGTCGAAGCTGTCGGCGCGGATGGTCAGCTGCTCGCCCGCATTGCCGAGCAATACCTCCTCATGCGCGTTGAGCCCGCGCAGACGCACGGCATGCACGTGCACGCCGTCGACGACCTGCCCGCGAGAGCCGCCATCCGTCTCGGTGGCGTCCGGCATGGCGCCGAGGCCGGCCGCCTTGCGCGCATCCGCGATGGCGCGGGCAGTGTGGATAGCGGTTCCGGAGGGCGCATCCACCTTGGTGGGATGATGCAGCTCGATGACCTCCGCGGACTCGAAGTACGGCGCGGCGACCTTGGCGAAATAATCGGCCAGCACGGCGGAAATCGCGAAGTTGGGCGCGATGAACACGGCCTGATCGTCACGGGGAGCCTCGGCGAGCGCCGCCGTGACCTTGGCGAGTCTCTCATCGGTCCAACCGGTGGTGCCGACCACCACGTCGAACCCCCCGCTTCACAAGCGCGAGCACATTGTCGAGCGAAACGGACGGCACGGTGAACTCCACCACGACATCGGTGTTCTCCGGCGTGATCCGCATCAGGTCATCACCCGCGTCGAGTGCGAAGGCGAGCTGCATGTCCTGCGCGCCGTTCACCGCATCCACCACATGAGATCCCATGCGCCCTTTGGCGCCGACCACTGAAACCCTGACCATCACACGACCTTTCCGAGCGAAACCGTCCATAACTTTTCCAAAATTCCCTACCAATATATAGGCATGCCGGCCCATGGTCCGGCCACCTGTCCGTAAGCTGGGTCACATCCCGGCTCCGACCGGTTCGGCGCACCGTTCCACAACGCACTGATACGGCTTCATAAATTCTGGCTCGTTAGACCAAGGTTGACTTTTTGCCTTGCAGTGTGGTTACTGGGTAGCTACAATGATGGTAGGTATGAGAACAGGCAAGGTGGCGCGTATAGCCGATAGGGTCAGGAAGGAAGTTGGCGAACTGACGCCACAGGAGCGCGATCTCGCCATCAACCGCGTGAACACGCTGCATGCGCGATTGGAGGCTTTCATGTTCGGCTTCCACGGCGTGTCAACGGAAATACCTGCAAGCCTACCTGGACTGGTTCCAATGGCTCGTCGCGTTCACCGACGGATTCGGCGAAACCGACGATGATGGGCTGCTCGCCCGCCAGCTCGGCAAAGGCCTGTATCGCATCCGCCGCCGTGACTGCCAGCGCATGACACCACCGTACATGGATTATTGGCGGAAAGCCGCATGACACCGTGCATACGATGTACAGTCGGAACAACCGACAAGCATAGGAGGCGCATATGGCGAGCATACCCACCACGACCATGAGGATAGACCCGCAGCTCAAGGAGGAATCCAGCCGCGTGCTCGAAGACCTCGGGCTCACCCTCTCCGGCGCGGTCACGATCTTCCTGAAGGCCGTCGTCAGGGAACAGGGACTCCCGTTCGAGGTCAAGAAGGAAACGTCGAATGGCAGATAAGGTCATCCGCATCAAAGACCTCCGTCCTCAAGACGTGCGCGGATTCCGAGGTGACACCGTGAGTGCAGATGGGCTCGTGGACTGGCATGCGCCTCATGTGGCCCAATGATCGAAACGAGCGAAACCTTCGACCTCGCTGTGGTTCTGGAACACCGAGGTCGGCTGGGCCACGGTGCATCCGCTGTTGGAGGCGAACGGCCGGGAATACGTGCAACTGGTCACTTGGGACAAGGGGCTGTCGCATATCGCAGGCAACGTGAACGGCAACACCATTCGACACTTCCCCGTGGTCACCGAGGTCTCCGCCCTGCACCGTCGCAGGCTGACGCTTCCCACAGAGGATGGCGGAGTTCTCGGAGTGCAGCAATGGCTACGTGCCGAATGGAACCATGCCAACGGACCGACCACCGGCTCGACGTGACGATACAGGCGCAGATCCTCGACCTGCTGATGTCGCTGAAGGACGAATACGGGCTTTCCGTGCTGTTCATCACCCATGATTTCGGCGTGGTCGCGCAGATCGCCGACAAGGTGGCGGTCATGTATGCCGGTCGTCTGCTGGAAACCGGCGACGTGTATGACGTGTTCGACCATCCAGCGCACCCGTACACGGCCGGGCTGCTCAAGACCCGACCGGTCATCGGGCGGGCCATCGGCGAGCCGTTGCTCGAACACCGGCTCGCCACGAAGGCGGACGTGAACGACAGGGTCGCGCAGATACTGGAGATCCGCGCAGGAGCGCGGGCGAGGGTGACGGCGACGCGCTTCTGCGTCGCCACGTTCCACGGCGGGTACATGGCTGACGGACGTCAGCGCCGTTTTCGGGCGAGGAACCAGCCGAGCAGGGCGAGCGGCACCGCGCACAGGGTGACGATCCACGGAATCATCATGCTCATGTGCGGACTGGATGCGTCCAGCACGGCACCGGCGATGGTCGATCCGAACGAGGTGCCGACCGAGCCTGCGGTGGTCACCCACGGCAGTCCTTCGGTGAGCGAGCGCGCGGGCACGATGTCCTTGACGATCAGGTTGCCGGTAGCGAACAGCGGGGAGACGCACAGGCCGGTCAGGATCTCCATGATGCCGAGGATCAGGAAATTGCCCATCACCATGCGGAACACCACATAGCCGACGGTGAGCAGCGTCAGGAACATGACCATATGCCGCCAGTGCGAGCCTTTCATCTCCCGGGAACCGAAGATGACCGCCCCGATGCAGGAGCCGACCGCGAACATGGCGAGCTGCAGGCCGAGGAACCGCTCCGCGCCGGCGGCCTTCATCGTGGCCGTCATGGACACGTCGAATGCGGTGAAGCTCATGTTGAACACCACGAACACGACCAGCAGTGGCAGAATGCCCCGATACGTCAGTACATTGCGCGGCTTGGCGGAATAGGGCCGGTGCAGACGACGCAGCCGGAAACCGTTGTCTTCGGGGGAGGGCGTCGGTGCGGCATGGTCTCCGGCCGTCTGGAGTGCGGGAGCCGGCTGACCGGTGACGGCGTTCGACTGCGCGTCCGGTATTTCGGCGGCGACGACGTCAATCGGCTCCAACACGGGCGGGACGGTGTTCTTCAGCGAGAAGAACACCGCTCCCCCGATGCCGCAGGCCAGCGTGGGCACGAACAACTGCGACACCGGGTGCACCGAGGTGGCGAGGAACGCCGCCAGAATCGGGCCGAAGATGAATACGATCTCATCGATGGCCGCTTCCAGCGCATACGCGGTGTTGAGCAGCGACTCGTGCTGCGAACCGCGCAGCGCATACGCCCAGCGGGTGCGCACGAGGGCGCCGAACGAGAACTGGGTCAGCCCCATGCATATGGCCAGCGCGAACAGCACCGGGATGGGCACTCGGGCGAGCGCCGCCAGTGCGAACGCAAGCATCGCCACTATCTGCACGCCAAGCGCCACCGGTCCGACACGCCGCTGCCCGAACCGGTCGAACAGGCGCGCGTAGAACGGCGTGACCGCGGCGACGGCGAGGATGTACATGGCGCTCATCGACCCGGCGACCGTCCAGTTGTCGTACATGTGGTTGAGCGCGAGCACGATGCCCAGCGACATCATCGAGATCGGCAATCGGGCCACCGCTCCGGAGATGCAGAACGCCTTGGCGCCGGGAATGCGGAACAGTTGCGCGTACGGCGACTGCGATGCGACGGATCGGCTCTGCTGTTGAGCCCCGCTCATCGAGTGTTCTCCGGGGTTCCGGCGTAGATGAAGATGTCGTCCATGTCTGCGCCATCCTCGGGATGGTCCGCCGCGTATCGGGCGGCGATGCAGTTCAGCCCCTTGTGGTCGTAGAAGCTCACGTCGCAACTGGAGTCGGTGTGCAGGTAGAACCGGGCGACCTGGCAATTCGCGAAATAGTCCATCGCCTGCCGCCAGAGCGAACCGCCGACGCCGTGTCCGCGAGCGCTTTTCGCGACGAGGAACAGCTCGATCTCGCCGCGCGCGACGTCGTTGATGTCGATTTCGCGTTCCATGCGCAGTTCCATCTCATGCCATTGCTCGGTCTCGGACAGGGTTTCGTGCCGAGCGTCGACCGGTTCAGTTCGCCGTTGATCGCGGCGAGTTCCTGCTTGGCTTGCGGGAAGGCCAATGGCTCGCCGGCGACGCGCGACAGTGTGACGCCCATGAAGCGGCCGTCGAGTTCGGCGATGATGGCGCGGGTGGTCGGTTCGAGGTAGTGCAGCACGAAGTGCCGGGATATCTGCATGGACACCGGCGTGCCGGCGGCCGCGCTGCACTGACCCCATGTGCGGTCGAACTCCCGGACGATGTCGTCCAGATCATTCCAACGCATGGGCCGGTAGGTCACCGATTGCGATGGTTTCATCTCCTCGGCGGGCACTGTTGCCGTTGCCGGCGTAGATGCGATTGTGGTGCACGGCACCTCCTCCGGCGTAACGTCAGGCACGACGTCAGACATGACGCCACGCTGTGGGTCTGTCTCGATCGGCGTGCTCTCCGGGAGGGCGCTCTCGTCATCGGCGGATGGCGTGGCATTGGTGATGGTGGCATTCATGACGGTGTTGTCGTGTGCAACCATGGTTCTGCTCCTTTGTGGTTGTTGCGTCCGGCACGTGTGCCCGCCCACACGGTGCGCCAAGGGTCGCGGCATCCCTCCCGGCATGACGGCTGCGGCGCGTTCCATCCGCAGCGTGTGCCGCCCCCTTGGCGGTCACCTAGTCATTGTCGGATCCTTCGGGAATGCCGGAGCTCAACTCGGCTAGGATCTCTTGTTCGGTTTTCGCGCGGGCGTGCAGCTCGCGCGCGCCTTCATCAGGCTCACTCAGATAGTAGAGGGTGGCGTCGATTCTGTCCAGCGGCACGTGCTCGATGTACGACAGCAGCAGCCGATACCAGTCGAGCTGCACGAGCTTGTGTTCGATGTCCTGCGGCTTGCGTGGCTTGCGCCCGGTCTTCCAGTCGACGATGGTGTATTGCTTCGTCGGATCGTTCGCGTCCAGTCCGCCGTGGAACACCGCATCGAGTTTGCCGTTGACGATGACGTCACCGAGCTGGGGAATCGACACGACGATCTGGCGTTCCGCCCACGCCGGGCGACGCTCCGACCACGTCGATTCGGCGAGTCGACGCTGCCATACGGTGAGCTGTCGTTCCTTCGCCGTCAGTGTGTCGGATTTCATTTCCAGTTCGGACAGATCGTGCAGCAGGGATTCGCGGGTCACCGGCTCGCGGCAGGTGCCGGCCGTACCGGTTTCGATGCTGCTGGAATCGTATGCGCCGATGCCGTCTGCATCTATTGATTGGCCGTCGCCGTAGGCGTTGATGAATTGTTCCGCCCATGCGTGGAACAGGGTGCCCGCCTCAGCGGCGGGGGATGCGACGCGCGGGATGGGCCGGATCAGGCCACGCCAATAGCCGCGTTCCTCGCGCTGGGTCATATGCCCCGCCCTCGCCTGCAACGCGGTGACGTTCTGCCGTCCGTGCTCCAGCAGGTGCTCCGCCTGACGGCGGACATAGCGGTCGATCTCGCGCTCGCCTCGGCCGAAGGACCATGGCATCAGATCGGGGTCTTCAACGAGCATTCGGGCGCGTGCCAGCAGGGAGTCCGGATCGTCGGTCACAAGCACGGAATCGCCGGACATCCCGCCGGTGAGCTTCGACAGGGTTTCCTCGGACAACTTGGCCGGCCATGTCGGGCCGCCGCCCTGTTCGCGTTCCTCCAATGGGGCGTTCCACGCCTCTTCGACGACATCCCGCTCATATTCGGTGGCGTGGTCGCCGACGAAGAACCCCTGTGGCCTGTCCACACCCAGCTGGTCCAGCGACGGGTGCGCAGACGCACCTGATGCCGCACCGGCCACCGCCAAGTCAGGGCTACTGTCGGCAATGGCATCCGCATTCTCGGAGTATCCCGCGCTCCCGCTCTTGCACGCGGATACCAGACCGCTCTCATGGCATAGCGAGTCCTGCATCTCCGTCCAGAATACCGACGGCTTCGAGGCGCTCGGTCTTTTGCCGGGACGGTTCAGGTACTGGCTCGGGTCTCGATCCAGAATCGAATACTGGCTGTAGGTGAGCAGCGCGTCTTTCTTGGCCCGTGTCAGCGCCACATATGCGAGTCGCCGTTCGTCAGCCAGCAGACGTCGGCCATATTCCTCTTCCTGGGTGAGATACCAGCTGGACGGGTCGGCGACATCCATATCGTCTCCGATGTCCTTGCTGCGCAGGTCTCCGTAGAACTCGTCGTCGATGACTTCGACATCGTCCAGGGCACGCAGCGTTTCGACCGGGGCGTCATCCGGATTCGCGTCGTGCGGGAAACGTGGCAGGATACCGGCGTCGACGCGCACGGGCGCAGGTACCGCGGCCGGGTCGTCCGCCCATGAACGAACCGTCGCCTTGTATTCCGGGGGAGTCCACGATTCGCCGGCACCGCCGCCGGGATGCTCCGCGTCCAGCTCGACATGCAAACCGCCCTGATTGCTGGGGAACACTCCTGATTGCATGGACACCACGGCGACGGCGTCCCATTCCAATCCCTTGGCCTGATGGATGGTCATCAGCACCACGTCCGCAGGAGTGTCGGGCACCGCCGCGGTATCCTCCTCTATCTGGCCAAGCGAGTCAACCCATGACATGAATCCACGTAAAGTCGGATTCACGCCTTCGACGATTTCCTGCGTATAGGTGTCGACCAGTGCGGCGACCGACTGCAGAGGCGAACGCGCCTGCGTGGGGTTCACCGGCTGGGAGGGGTTTTTTGACCGCCTGGGCGACGATTGTGTCGATGTCGAGGTTCAAGGCCCGCACCGCGGCGTCAATCACTTCCTTCAGCGGGTGATTAGTCACGGCATGCACACGCTGCAGTACTTCGCCCGCCTGTATGATACGGCGTGATGTCGTCTCGTCGAATCCGCCGCGACGCGACAGCAGCGACGGCAGGTCATCCCGCATCATCATGTCGATGAGGAACACCGCATGCGGCACTCGATCCCGGTATTGCTTAACGATGGCCTTCACCTGCGAGTCGGCGAACGTCGCGATGTCGGAGCCGCCATCCGCTTCCGAAACGAGACCGGAATCAATGGACGTGGAGACTATTGCCTCATCATGACCATCATCGGCACGAGCGCCATCGGAACCTGAACCTATGATGCCGGATTCGACCAGTGCACGGTAGCGGCATTGGCTGTCGAGATCTTCGGCCATGCCGGCGAGGCGGGTGAGCGATTCGGATCCCAAACCGAATCGCGGCGTAGCCAGCAGCCTCATCAACGACGCTGAATCGGTGTGGTCGGCGGTCGCATGCAGCAATGCGATCAGATCCTGGACCTCCGGCCTCTCCAGCAGCGCGGAGTAGCCGACGACCAACGTCGTCAGGCCCGCCCGTTCGAGTTCTTGGGCGAATTGCGCCATGTGCGTCTTGCCTCGGAACAGCACCGCCACATGCGGGGTATCGGAGGCGGCCGTGGCGGCGTCGTCCTTCCGGTACCGTGCGATGGCCTGTTTGGCGAAGCGTGCCACGGCATCGGCTTCCTGGCCGAAGGTGGCAAATCCCAGCACGCCGATCGTACCTTCCGCGGCGTTGTCCATCGCGGACAGGTTCGCGACGTCCACTTCGCGCATCAGGGAGCTGCCGGCCCGCCGTGGCGGTATGCGCAGCGGCTCGGTGAGGTTGTTGGCGGCTCTGAGCACGATGCAGGTGTTGCGTCGCGTGACGCTGAGCGGGTATGGTTTCGCGTCGGAGGGCATGCCGAAGTCCTTTTGGAACATGCGGAACGCTCCGGGACTGGCACCACGCCACGCATAGATCGACTGGAACGGGTCTCCCACCGCGTTCACCGCGGATCGCGACAGCCCGACGCCATCCTTGGACCACCCTCCGGCGCTGCGCGCCGCCTCCCGCCAGCGGGAGGAAGACCTATCAGCATCGGCATCAGCCGACTGGGGGTGGAACAGGGTGGCGAGGAGCATCGCCTGCGTGGTGGAGGTGTCCTGGTATTCGTCAAGCAGCACATGCGTGTAACGGCGACGGTACCGCTCCCCGATGGAGGGGAATCGCGCGACGAGCTGGTAGGCGGCAATGGTGAAATCGCTGAATTCCGCCATGTTCTGAACCCGCTTTTCCCGCTCGTATTCCTCGACGAGCGTCAGCAGCGTCTCCCGACGCCGGGTCACGTCGCGCAGCTGTGCACACTTGTACACGCATATGTCACGAAGTTGCGCCCGGTATTCCTCCTGTTTGGCCGCGAAAGGTCTCCTCCGTGTCCTTCTTGTTTTTTGGTCGGAACCTTGGCCTTCGCGCTTCGTCAGGAACCGGCGTATCG
>ENA-OQCV01000141-OQCV01000141.1-human-gut-metagenome-genome-assembly--contig:-NODE-141-length-20353-cov-2.831356_pt1 | contig 20353 bp, 20 predicted proteins | sample MGYA00242766_ERZ504592 | MGnify/ENA primary metagenome ERZ504592 (study PRJEB26092, sample SAMD00036315) | human gut metagenome | host: Homo sapiens | study: EMG produced TPA metagenomics assembly of...
CCAACTCGTCCGGAAGCTGGAGACTGTTTGCATGAAGAGGTAAATGCTGCCGCGGTTCATATTCTTGCTACTGCCTTGATTGGTGACTTGAAGAACGGTTGGCGAAGTAGATGCCGAGCTCCGGTTTCCAGATGCCGACGGTGGGTGACAGATGGGCAGAGGCGGTGAGATACTGCATCCGTTTGAAATTTCCGGTAGTGAAGATGACAACATCCGGATTGTCCTCGTATTCTTTGGTCATGAAGGCAATGGCATTGCGGCGGTATTGGTAGTTAAGTCCGAATTGTACCCACTTGTAAAGGGCCGTGAACTGCAGGTCGTGGTTGGTTTCGGGGTGAGCAGTGGGTTTCCGCCTTCGTAGATGAAACGGTTGTTATAACTCAGTGTGCTACGTAGCTGGAAGAAGCTGGGGCGGTTGCTTTTGGCTGTATAGCTGAGATTGGCTTGGGCTTTGCCGAGAGGAAAGTCTACCGATAGGTTGGGGCACCAGTCATTGTAAGTACGACTTTGACCGGACACGTACTTTTCCTGCTCCCAATAGTCGGAGACGGCATGCTCGAAGCGCAGTCCTGCAAGAAGGCTGATTTTTCCTAATGTCAGTGAGTATTCGGCAAAGACGGCGGACTTGCTTTCGTCGATTCGACTGTCTGTATCGGGAAGTATGTGCTGCCGGTTCAGGAAATTGTCATTTCGCCGGATGAAGGTGTAATCGGCACCGGTCTTCAGTTCACCTTTCCAAAGGGGATGGGTCAGAATCAACTTGGCGGCATAAAGGCGGTTGTCGGCGTGGTTGAAAGAGCTGATGTCGCGATTGCCTTCGGTCTGGCTTTCTTCTTTAGCCTCCTGGTGATTATAACTTTTTCCGTATACCAGGTCGGTGTTGAAGTTTATGTGGAGTTGCTTTATGCTGCCCTGATAGTAGGCATTCAGCTGGTGCCGGTTGGTTTGCTGCAAGTTTTGGGAGGAATGTATGGTGTGATCGGCCAATTCTTCATTTGCCCGGACGGTATATGCCGAATGGTCACTGCTGTGATAATCGGGGGTACGATGAAACTCATAGGAGGCACCGAGGCTGTGTTGGGGGGTGAAGTCGTAACTGGCGCTTGCTTTTCCTCCGGCAAGTAGTCCCTTATTATATAAGTGAACCCGGTTATTTACATCCCATTGTATTTCGGACGGTATCTGGTAGCGAACCTCCTGGTGGCGTTTTCTGTTTTCATAATTGGTGTACAGCATGCCCAGCAGGGACAGTCCTTTCTTCTGATAATTCAGATTGACTTGTCCGTAATGGCTGCTGCGTCTCCGTTGGGTGATTCCTGCACGGAAATTACCGCCAAAACTGTCTCTTTTGTTACGTACGGTGCGTATGCGTACAACGGCTTTAACGGTAGCATCGTACTCTGCACCCGGGTTGGTGATGAGCTCCACTTTTTTCAATATCGGCGGCAGAGAGGCGTTGCAGCTCGGAGTTGTCTTGCAGAAGGCGGTTATCTATATAGATGACCGGTGTCCCTTTGCCAAAAAACGGTATACCCCTCATCAGAGGAGCGCAGTCCGGGGATATGTTTCAATACGTCGTTGGCATCATTCAAGGATGCGAGCAGGGTTTGCCGTACGCTTGTCTCCAACTTTCCGCCCTTTAGTCGGAAAACGGGGCGGGCGGCGGTGATGACGGTTTCCGCAAGTAGCACGGCATCGGTTTGCAATATCCAGTTGTGGGTACTCCCGGTGGGGCAAGGCTGGCAAAGGGGTTTGTAACCGATGGAAGAAACTTGTAGTAGATAGTTTCCGGGAGCGGGAGGGAGAAGTTCAAAACTACCGTCGCTTCGGCTACACGTTCCTTGTATGAAGGTGGAATCTTCGGAAAGGAGGGCGATGTTGGCAAACTCTATCGGTTGCTTTTCCTCTGTGAGAATTTTACCTCGGATGGAGGGTGTTGCCGGGCTGGTTTGTGCTTTTGTTGTCGTGACGCTCATTAGGAGCAGGGCAAGAATACATATTATCTGTTTCATGTTCCGGTTGTTGTTTGATTTCGGGACACGAAGGTATCCGCTTTCTGCCGGGATGGAAGAAATAAAAAGCGGATAGTTGTCTGACATTTGCCTGACAATAGACTGACAATGCCGTTTTCTTACTCTTCTGGGCGGGGAATGGCTATTTTTCTGTATCCATATCTCCGGTAAATGAGATGGACTGCTTGTTCATGGACTGTATATGGATACTGGTAGAACCGTCGGGAAAGACGGTGAGGCTGTATTTATAATTGTCGTCTTCACTGCGAGTCTTGAAGTCTATTTGGGTTTTGCCTTTTTTTGAGAGGCTTGGTTGTGTATCCGGTGATGGGGGCGTTGAAGTTTAGACTTTTGCCTCCTCCATAGGGAGCGTTATAGGCCACTCCAAAGTAAGGTAGATAGGAAAAGACAGAGTCATTTCTGACTTCCAATGTATAGTTGGTGGTCAGGCTACGGCTGCTGCCTCTCATCGGTTGCATCCGGTCTACGTTGATTTTGTATTGTCTGGCAGCTATGGCCTCCTTTACTATACGTTCGATACGTGTTTTCTTTTCGCTTCGGCTTTGAGCAGTTGCCGGCATTGCGGCAGTTAGGCAGATTAGCCCTAATAGAATAAGTCTGTTAGTCTTCATGATTCTTATAATGTTTAGGTTCTTATTTCCAGTCCGTAGGCGCGGCCACGGTCTGTTGTTATTCTGAGGTTGCTGTTGTCCTCGACAATGGGCTTCAGACGCCGTATCAATGTGTAAAGCGTTTCGTCTGCATTGTCTTTTCCCGGCCATAGCGATTGGCAGATGTCAGACTTGAAAAGTAGGTGTGAGGAAGAAAGATAGAACATCTCCATCAGTGTATATTGCATGGGTGTGAGCTTCAGTTTCTCTTGCCGCTCATTATAGAAGCAGGCTTCCTGGAGGGAAAGCGAAAGGTTGCCGAAAGTGATGGTGTTTTCCTGCTGTTGCCCGTTACAAGTATCAGCATCAGTCCTTGTGCGCCGACGGAAATAGAAAAAGGTGAATCCTCCCCAGAGGAGGGCGGCCAATAGCAATGTTGCCGGAATTGTCTGCTTGGATAAACTGAACAGCATGGCAGCTGAGCAGCGGGCATATCCTCGGAAAGAAAGCGTCAGTCCAGATGCATCGGCTGTGGTGGAGAGCCATACTAATGTGTCGCTGGCAAGACATCCGGCAGGAATTTCATTGAATACGGTGGCGGGAGCATTCTTTTTCAGTATATGCAGCGAAAGTGTGGAGACATCTTTCAATCCGGTGACGGACAATGCTTCGGTAAAGGCTCTGTGGGAACCGCTTACGGAAACGGGAGTACCCATCACTTCTTGCAACTTGGCATAGGTTTGGATGGTATCTGCATTCAACCATAATCCCTTGTGCTGCAATACTGTGCGTTGCAGCGCTTGATTCAGGTCAGAGACCACACGTTGTTCTGCCTGCGAATAGCTGCGATAACCGAAGCCGAATGATAGCAGTACCAATAGAAAAGTGATTGCTATCGAAAGATTTGCTGCTGATACTTTCCTTTTCATGGATACAAAATTTACGTATAAATCGGATTATAAACAAAAAAGGGAAGTTTCCTTTTGGAAAACTTCCTTTTTTAATGGTTTTGCCGCAAGTAGATTACTTACGCAAGCCGAGTTCTTTGACAATAGCACGATATCTGGTGATGTCGCGGTCCTTCAGATAAGTCAGCAACGCACGGCGTTTACCTACCAACATAGTCAAAGCTCTTTCTGTACTATAATCCTTTCTGTTGAGCTTAAGGTGCTCAGTCAGACGAGCAATACGGTAGGAAAACAAAGCTATCTGAGCCTCAGCTGAGCCAGTATCAGTGTTAGACTTTCCGTATTTGCCGAAGATTTCTTGCTTTTTTAGCAGCGTCTAAATACATAATGTTTAATTAAAAGTTATTATAAATATTCCCTTTCGGGGCTGCAAAGATAGGGATAAACTTTTATATCACAATGATATTCAGCAAAAAAATCATATCTATACTGCATATCTAATCCAAAATCACTAACTTTGTCGCCTGAAAATAATAGGTATTATATGCAAAAGATTAGAAACATTGCAATTATTGCCCATGTGGACCATGGGAAAACGACGCTCGTTGACAAGATGCTTTTGGCCGGAAATCTTTTCCGCAGCAACCAGAGCACAGGTGAATTAATGTTGGATAACAATGACCTGGAGCGTGAACGAGGTATAACGATTCTCTCAAAGAACGTTTCTATCAACTACAAGGACACCAAGATTAACATTATTGATACTCCGGGACACAGTGACTTCGGAGGTGAAGTGGAACGTGTATTGAATATGGCGGATGGATGCATTCTGCTTGTGGATGCTTTCGAAGGTCCTATGCCGCAGACACGGTTTGTATTGCAGAAAGCTCTGCAGATTGGTCTGAAACCTATCGTTGTTGTAAATAAGGTGGATAAGCCAAACTGCCGTCCCGAAGAAGTGTACGAGATGGTGTTCGACTTGATGTTCAGCTTGAATGCAACCGAGGACCAGCTGGATTTCCCCGTTATCTACGGTTCTGCCAAGAATAATTGGATGAGTACCGACTGGCAGCAGCCGACTGATAACATTTATCCGCTTCTGGACTGTATCTTGGAGAATATTCCTGCCCCCGAACAGTTGGAGGGTACACCGCAAATGCTGGTTACTTCGCTGGATTATTCTTCGTATACCGGGCGTATTGCTGTGGGCCGCGTACACCGTGGCATATTGAAAGAAGGCATGAATGTGTCTTTGGCAAAGCGTGACGGGAGTATCGTGAATCAAAATCAAGGAATTGCATACATTCGAAGGTATGGGCCGTGTAAAGGTGCAGGAAGTGTCTTCCGGTGACATCTGTGCGTTGGTAGGTATCGAAGGATTCGAAATCGGAGATACGGTCTGCGATTACGAAAATCCGGAAGCGTTGCCGCCTATTGCCATTGATGAACCTACGATGAGTATGCTCTTCACCATTAATGACTCTCCGTTCTTCGGTAAGGAAGGTAAGTTTGTTACTTCCCGCCACATCCACGACCGTTTGATGAAGGAGTTGGATAAGAATCTTGCACTTCGCGTGCGCAAGAGCGAGGAAGACGGCAAGTGGATTGTTTCCGGCCGTGGCGTGCTTCATCTTTCCGTACTGATTGAGACCATGCGTCGTGAAGGGTATGAGTTGCAGGTAGGGCAACCGCAGGTAATCTTCAAGGAGATTGACGGCGTGAAATGCGAACCTATTGAAGAGCTTACCATCAATGTTCCCGAAGAATATGCCAGCAAGATGATTGATATGGTGACCCGTCGTAAAGGTGAAATGGTGAAGATGGAAAGTGCCGGCGAACGTGTAAATCTTGAGTTCGACATGCCGTCGCGCGGTATCATCGGTCTGCGTACCAAATGTGTTGACCGCTTCTGCCGGCGAGGCTATCATGGCACACCGTTTTAAGGAATATCAACCGTATAAGGGTGAGATTGAACGGCGTACCAACGGTTCTATGATTGCCATGGAGTCCGGTACGGCTTTTGCCTATTCCATTGACAAGTTGCAGGACCGCGGCAAATTCTTCATTTTCCCGCAGGAAGAGGTTTATGCAGGCCAGGTAGTGGGCGAGCATTCCCATGACAACGACTTGGTGATTAATGTAACGAAGTCCAAGAAGCTTACCAATATGCGTGCCAGTGGTTCGGATGACAAGGCACGTCTGGATTCCTCCCGTACAGTTCTCTCTTGAGGAGGCACTGGAGTACATCAAGGAAGACGAATACGTGGAAGTTACTCCTAAATCAATGCGTATGCGTAAGGTATCCTCGATGAGCTTGAGCGTAAACGCGCAAACAAGAACTGATAAACAGAAGAGTTTTAGTTGTTATATATGAAAGGAGTGCCCCGCCGAAAGGTGAGGCACTCCTTTTTATTGTCGTCATTCAAACGAAAGTCAATCGATGAATTTTACCTTTGCCGCATTACGGGGTTTGGCAGCGGGCGTTTCGTCCGGATAGCCGAAAGCGATACAGTAAAGTAGCTGATAGCCTTCCGGAATATCCAGTTTCTTCAGGTATTCGGCAGCAGCCGGAGTAGAGGTCATGAAGCGCGTGGGACCGCCCAAGCAGCAAGAACCGATTCCCATGGACCAGGCTGATAGAATCATATTCTCACCCAGCAGTCCGCAGTCAATCTGCGAAAGGTCATAAGACGGGTCATTGGCAATAAATACTACTGTAGAAGCGTTGCGAAACATGTTCTTGAATTTCGGGTCTTCGGCGGCTTTGGATTTTCCTTCTTGTAGATTTCCGTGATGCCGTTGATGAAATCCGGGTTATCCACTACACGCACTTCCCACGATTGCTTGTTCTGTCCGTTGGGTGCATTGATACCGCAATCCAGGATAATCTGCATGGTGTCGCGATTCACGGCTTGCGGTTTGTACTGGCGGATGCTGCGGCGTGACATGATGGTTTCAATCACCGCATTCTCTTTGCTTTCATTTGCATTGGCAACTTGGGTCTCTTTCTGGACCTGGGCACCGCAACTGCAGAGCAGTAACAAACTTGCGCCTGCCAACATCAATCTGATACATTTTCATATTGCTTTATTTGAATAATGGTTTCTGCAAAACTACTAAAACTTTCGGATTATCAATGAGATAGAGATATTCAAAAAAGAAAAAAGGCATCTCCCGGAGGAGATACCTTTTCCATATGTTTCTAACTTTATTGTCAGATTAGAGCTTCGGACCAGCAGCAACCAAAGCCTTACCAGCTTCGTTGCCAGTGAACTTAGCGAAGTTCTTGATGAAGCGACCAGCCAGGTCTTTTGCTTTTTCTTCCCATTGGCAAGCGCATTCGTAAGTATCGCGAGGATCAAGAATCTTCGGATCTACATTAGGCAATTCAGTAGGAACCACGAAGTCGAAGAAAGGAATAACCTTCGTCGGAGCCTTGTCGATAGAACCGTCGAGGATAGCGTCGATGATACCACGAGTATCTTTGATAGAGATACGTTTGCCGCTACCGTTCCAACCAGTGTTAACCAAGTATGCCTTAGCACCAACCTTGTTCATCTTCTTAACCAATTCTTCTGCATATTTAGTAGGATGCAAGCTCAAGAAAGCAGCACCGAAGCAAGCAGAGAATGTCGGAGTCGGTTCAGTGATACCACGTTCTGTACCAGCCAACTTAGCAGTAAAGCCAGACAAGAAGTAGTACTGAGCTTGTTCAGGGTTCAGGATAGATACCGGAGGTAATACACCGAATGCGTCGGCAGACAAGAAAACTTACCTGGTGAGCGTGAGGACCCTTGGAAACCGGCTTAACGATGTTATTGATGTGGTAGATAGGATAAGAAATCACGAGTGTTTTCAGTTACGCTCTTGTCAGCGAAGTCAATCTTACCGTCAGCAGCTACTGTAACATTCTCCAACAGAGCGTCACGCTTGATGGCAGCGTAGATATCGGGTTCGCTTTCTTTATCCAGGTTGATAACCTTAGCATAGCAACCACCTTCGTAGTTGAATACACCTTCGTCATCCCATCCGTGTTCGTCGTCACCGATCAACAGACGTTTCGGGTCAGTTGACAAGGTAGTCTTACCAGTACCGGACAGACCGAAGAAGATAGCAGAGTCAGTACCTTCCATGTTAGTGTTGGCAGAGCAGTGCATAGAAGCGATACCACGCAACGGGTTCTTGTAGTTCATGATAGAGAACATACCCTTCTTCATTTCACCGCCGTACCAAGTGTTCAAGATAACCTGTTCGTTGGTCTTCAAGTTGAATACAGTAGCTGTTTCAGAGTTCAGACCCAGTTCCTTGTAGTTGTCAACTTTTGCCTTAGAAGCGTTGAATGATACGAAATCGGGTTCTCCGTAGTTAGCCAGTTCTTCAGCAGTCGGGCGGATGAACATGTTAGTTACGAAGTGAGCCTGCCATGCCACTTCCATGATGAAACGTACTTTCATACGAGTAGCGGGGTTGGCACCACAGAAGGTATCAACAACAAACAGACGCTTGCCGCTCAGCTGCTTAACAGCTTTAGCTTTCAAGTCAGCCCAAGCTTCTTCAGAGCAAGGTTTGTTGTCGTTTTTGTATTCTTCAGAAGTCCACCATACAGAATCCTTGCTGGCTTCATTCATTACGAAGAATTTATCTTTAGGAGAACGACCGGTATAGATACCTGTCATTACATTTACAGCACCCAGTTCAGTTACCTGACCTTTTTCAAAACCTTCCAAACCTGGTTTGGTTTCTTCTGCGAACAGTACATCGTAAGACGGGTTGTGGATAATTTCCTTCACGTCTTGGATACCGTACTTGCTTAAATCTAAATTTGCCATTTCTTTTAATGATTTAAAATGTTGGTATTTGGTTTATAATCTCTTTCCTTAATCTCTTTTACCTTTGATTTACAAGGAAAAAACGGGTGTAGAAAAAGCTCCTTTTTTTTCCTGCTTTTTCAGCAGGTCCCTTGTTTTTCGCCTACAAAAGTAATACTTTCTTTTTAAAGAAAAGCTCTATTAGAGAAAATTTTTCTCTAATAGGAAATCTTTTATAAAACCATAACAATATCTGCTAACTGAATGTTGCAAATTGGGTGAAATTCGTTTACTTTGCACATCAAAACATTCTATAATTATGAAGGTTATCAACTTTGCCGAGACAAATTCTGTCTTGAACCAATACGTGGCGGAAATTCGTGATGTAGCAGTCCAGGGCGACCGTATGCGTTTCCGCCGTAATATTGAACGCATTGGAGAGATAATGGCGTATGAAATGAGTAAGGAACTGACGTATTCTGTCAAGCAGGTACAGACTCCCTTGGGGGTGGCGTCGGTCAGCACACCCGATGACGAGGTGGTGATTGCCACTGTTTTCCGTGCCGGATTGCCTTTGCATACTGGATTCTTGAATATGTTCGACCATGCCGGGAACGCTTTTGTTTCCGCTTACCGTTATTATAAGGATAAGGAATGCCGTACGGTGGATGTACACATCGAATACATCGCTACTCCGGATTTGTCCAAGAAGACATTATTGATTGTAGACCCGATGCTTGCCACGGGAGAAAGTATGGAATTGGCCTGGAAGGCCTTCGTCACCAAGGGGATGCCGGCCAAGTTGCAGATAGCTTGTGTCATAGCCAGCCGGCAGGGCGTAGAGCATCTGGAAAAGCTGTTCCCTGGAGATGAAGTGACCTTGTGGTGTGCAGCAATCGACCCGGAGATGAACGAGCATTCCTATATCGTTCCCGGGCTGGGAGATGCCGGAGATTTGGCGTTCGGTGACAAGATATAAGGTTCATATATCTTTTCCATCAGCCTTTTCCCAAGTGCGGGCCTATAATGACCCGGTTCATAATAATTGTGGATGTCTTCCGTGTATTCGTTGATACCGGTGAAATCAAATACATTCCGTTTTCCGAAGAAGCGCTTCAGTGTCTTTACGTCGGCAGGGTTTATGTTGACTTGCAGGTAGTCGGGACTGATAATGATTTTTACATCGGTATCATGTTTCCGGCAAATCCACTTTATTTCCTGCAACAGATTGATTTGCTTTTCCCTGAGCACTTGGGGGGCTTCCCGGTATTTCCCGTCTCTATAATTCTTCATTTTCTCTTTGGTGAATTCTCCTTTCCGGTTTTCCCAGTACTTATCTCCCTCTTCCTTTATCATTTTCTCTCTGGGATTTAACACGTCATTGGTTACCGGGTTTCGGGTGGAGCCATAGGGGTTTATAACCCCTTTCATGTAAGGGCGATAGGTATGGAACAGCTTGTAGTCCAGATAGGGGAAGAGAAAGTTCGGGTAGAAGAAGGCTTGGCAGAATTCCTTCTGAAACTTGAAGCTGCTTATTCCCGATATGGCGGGCGGCAGAATGTTGGAATGTCCGGTGAGGCAACGGTCGTTGTGCAATGATTCCTTGTCGATAATCAGCAGTAGGTTCTTGATTGTTGCACCTGCCTTGTCCAGTGCCTTCAGCTTCAGGCAGACGGCGGCAAGGCTTTCGGCATTTCCGAATAGCCGTACGGCTCTTCCGCCGTGGAGGTATTTCTCCCATTCATGGCATTGATAAGCCATAGTGCAGGAGTTTCCCATGATATAGGAGTCGATGGGGATGGTATCCCGGTTGTTCAGATACATCTGCCACCCCACGTGCCCTTCGTTTAGTACAACCGGGGTTTGGTCGTATCGTTCATAGTTCTTCAGGACCATGAAAGGGTCGTCCAGGAAATAGACTGCCAGTAGGGCTATAAAAGGGATAAAAGGATAAAGAGCTTTTTCATGAAACGTATGGCTGCGTTCCGTTCGCTGTTTTTCTTCATCATGTGTCTTTATTGTCAAAATTGTAAATATATGAAGCTGTCCGAGTTGAACTGTCCCAGTGTGAAAAGTATTATGGCGAGCAGATAATAGATACTCCATCTTACGGCTGCCGGCTGTCGTCCGAGGGCTTCCAGTAAATCATGCTTGGACATGAAATATTCGTAAACCAATATCAGTACGAGTGCGCTTCCTGCCACAATGCTGTTGTGGTCCGGCATTCCGATGTTCATTTCCTTCCAACTGTAATGTACGCCGAAGGAGAGGTGGCTGATGTAGTGGAACGCTTCGGCCATAGAACTTGCCCGGAAGAATATCAGAGATACGGCAAAAATGTAGGTAGGTCCTTACGACGGATAATGTGGCATATAAGCGGCTTCCCAATTGGGCTTTCAGTCTGCGGTGAAATGCTGTGGTCTTCATCTCGTAGAAGATGATGACACCTTGAATTAGTCCGTAGACAGCGAAGTTCCATCCGGCACCATGCCAGATACCCAGTCCCGTGAAGGTCAGCGCCAGACTTAGAAATACGCCCCATTGTCCCCATCCACGCAGGCTCGAGGACAACGGGAGGTACAGATAGTCGCGTACCCAGAATGAAAGCGACATGTGCCATCGGCGCCAGAAGTCGGCAGTGGTCTGTGCAATGAACGGCCGGTTGAAGTTTGGGCTGAGCTTGAATCCCAGCATGCGCGCTCCTCCCAATGCGATGTCGGTATATCCGGAGAAGTCGGCATACAGCTCTATCGGATATAGGAGGCATGCCATCAGCAATTGCACGCCCGAGGCTGTGTATACCGACCCGAAGACACCGTCTATGTATGGGGCGATGGAGTCGGCCAGTATCAGTTTCTTTATTAGTCCCACGACAATCAATCTCATTCCGTAGACCATGGATGTATAGTCCGTAGCTTTGCAGGACTTCAGTTGGGGGAGCATGTCACTTGCTCTTTCTATGGGACCGGAAAGGAACTTCATGAAGAAGAGCATGTATATCATGAAGTCGGGCAGGCTCTTTTCCGGTTCTTCTTCTTGCCAGTAGATTTCTGTCAGGTACGAAATGGCCTGGAAAGTATAGAAAGAGATTCCCAGTGGAAAGAGAATGTGGCAGTCTGTAAGCCGGTCGGCATACCGGAATGCCAACCAGCTTACAACCAAAAAACACACACCTGAAAAATAAATTCCCTTCATGCCGCTTTCCCGCTTGGCCTGTCCTATCCATTTGCCAAAGTAGAAGGTGGCAAGCGTGAGGATGAGGGCCGTTATCAGAAAAGCGAGGTGGTAGAAGCCTATGAAGAGGCAGCTGGCTGTCAGTAAGGTCGCTTTTCTGAATCGTGAAGGAAGCGTATGGTATAGAATGAAAGTACACGCAAACAGTACGACGAAGTTCAGGGATATGAATGACATTTCTTAGTTGGTTTTGGTTAAAATGGCATGGCAGATGTCTCCCACGTTTTTGAGTTTTACAATATCTCTGAAGGTGAAGCGTACATTGAATTTCTTCTCTATCTTGTTTATCAGTTGCATGTTGGTCAGTGAATCCCATCCTTCTACATCCTGGGCGGTGGTTTCATTGTCAAGTACGATGTTCTCTCTTTTCAGTACCTCTCGAAAGATGAGGCTCATTTCATTCAAAATAGTCTGTGTATCCATTGTCAAGTTTAAATTAGTTCTTGTATTTTCTTTCTGTCTGTTTTGCTACTGGTGTTCAGCGGAAACTGTTCCAGACAATGCATATGCTTGGGAATCATGTAGTAGGGAAGCCTGCTACACAGATATTCCTCTATCTGCTGTTTGTCGAGCTGTTTCTTCTCTACGACGAGATGCAGTTCGCACTGGTTGTCGTTGTCGTATTTGGGAATGACGACTACACGGCATTCACCGTTTGAAAAAGTTTTTTGCCACATGTTCAATCTCGCTCAGCTCAATGCGAAACCCTTGTATCTTTATCTGTGAGTCTTTTCGTCCGCAATAAATGATGTCGCCGTCGGCGTCCATTTGGCAGAGGTCTCCTGTCTTATAGTATACTTTTCCATTGGCGGTCTCTACGAGGCATTCCCCGTTTTTTGCGGGAGATCCAGTAGCGCCCATCACTTGATTGCCGCTAATCCATAGTTCACCGGTTTCCTCCGGTAGGCAGCGGACGGCCGTCTGCATCCATAATCAGGGCATCGATGCCTTCGAAAGGCTTTCCGATGGCGACCATGCCGTTGTGATGCTTGCAGGAGGTGACGGGTATCCGGTAGGCAGTGCAGTAGATGGTTCCCTCTGTCGGTCCGTATAGGTTTATGAAAGAGGCATTGGGGACACATTTTCTGAAAGCATCCAACAGCTCCGCGTCAGAAGCCTCGGCAGTAACCACTAGATATCTAAGTGCGGGGAGGTGTATCTCCGGAAAATAGGGACGTAGCAGCTGGAGCAGTGAAGGGGCCACGGCAGCGAAGGTCAGGTCGTATTTTTCCAGAGTTTCAATTACGTTGATGTATTTCACGCCTTCCGGAGAAACGGTGTATATGCAAGCACCCAGCGTCAGCGGATATAGAAAGGATACGATGGAAACGTCAAAAGTGAGTTCGAACATCTGCAGCATCCGGTCGTTCTCGTCCAGTTGCCAGCCGAGGCGGTGGTAGGAGGTATAGAAAGCATTCAGGTTACGGCGGGAGATGGGTACTCCTTTGGGTTCGCCCGTGCTTCCGGAGGTAAAGATGATGTAGGCATTTTCCTCTTCTGCCGTATGGAGGATGTCTTCTGCGGCATGGAACGTGGCGGAGTTCTCTGCCTGCTCTATTTCGGAGGTACATATCAGTTCCAGATTCCGGGTGTCGAGGTTCAAGACATGGATATTCTCGGTATGCAGCACGAGGCGAATGCCTGCCGAGTCGGCAATTCTGTCGTTCCTATGTTTGGGGTAGAAAGGATGGAGGATGACGTATGTCTTTCCGCAAATCAGTGCAGATAGTATGGATGCGTATGTTTCCAGTCTGTTTTCTGCGACGATGCCGATAATTTTGTCTTCTCTGTCCTTGAATAGGGAGGATATTTTCTGTACGCAAGTTGCCAGCTCTCCATAAGTGCAGGCCGTGTCTTCGATGACGAATGCCGGTCGGTCGGCATATTTGCCGAAGGCTTTCATGATGTCGCCAATCAAGTCATTTGGATACTTTTTCATTTAGTCCGTTATGTTATAGTTCAGTTTTTGCGGAAGCGATGTTTGTCCGTCGTTCATTAAAGACAGTGGTTTCCCGCAATCTCCCTACCGGGAAATCCTTAAGATTTCTAAAAAAGGAGGGATACTGTTCGGAATAAAAGAAACAGAGGGGGGACAAATACATACTCACCACAGGATAGCACGGATTAACACTGCTAAAACGCTCTTTATTATCAGAACTCCTAAGGCAATCTGTGTTAATCCGTGTTATTCTGTGGTGAGTATGATATACTCTTCGGGCAAAATGGGTTTGCGAACAAAGTCCTTATTTTGCCCAGAACAGTTTGTGGTAGTAAGTGTCTTCGGCTGACACCTCTTTATAGTAGGGATTGTAGTTGACTTCCGTATTCGGGTATCTCCAGCGGTTCGGCACATTTGTGATGGTACCGGCCACTTCGGGGAAGGCCAGGCCGGACGGATAGCCGGTACGTCGGATATCACTCCATGCCTCACGACTGGCTAGGAAACCGAAATGCAGCCACTTTTGGGTAATGATGGCATCCATCTTGTCTGTATATTTCGTGCTGTTCCATTTGGCAGCGGCGAAAGAGGCGGTTTCTTCGGCGGTAGGGGCATCATACCGGCGTGCGTTTTCACCCGTACTTACCGAATCGTAATAGTAGTAAAGCGTGATGGACTGGCTGACAGCCTTTTTGAACTCTTCTTCCGCTTTCGCTTCATTCTTTGCCACTCCATACCCCATTTCATAGGCTTCCGCTTTCAGGAAATGGATTTCGGGTGAGGCCATTATCAGCATGTCGAATTTGTCGTTTTCCCAAAAGAAACCTTTCTGCGTGATTTGTGAGAAACCGGTGTTGCTGGTATTGACTTCGTCTTGTGCCTGCGAGTTGTAATATTCCGTCAGCTCATCTGCCACGGTAAGGTCTGTACCCAGATAACGGTGCTCGTCCAATTGACCGGTGTTTTGGTTGGTAATCTTCACGGGATTGAAGTTGAGCAGGATGCGCGGGTCGTCTTCTCCTTTCACATAAACGCCGCTCAGTGGGTCATTGCTGGTCATATCATAGTTGCCATGGCCCAGCATGCGGTCGATGATGGCGCCCGAAGCAAGTCGGTTGGTTACCCAGTCACCCAGTCCGTGGCCTGCGGTGAAGTTCAGTTGCCCAGACTTCTGGTTGACAATGAGAATGTTGTTTTCTTGTTCCTCTATCAACGGATAGGCTGACGGATTTTCCAGGATTTCCTTGATGGCGGTACGGCCTTCCGCCTGCAAGTCTCCTTGCGCGGCTACGCGCATGGCAAGGCGCAGTCGCAAGGAGTTTGCATAACGTTCCCATTTGTCCATGTCCCCGTTGTTGATAAAGTCTTGTGTATTGAAGTTCCTCGGTGTGGGGATGGAACGGAACCGTGGAGCAATTTCTTTGAGCTCATCAAGAATGGTTTTATAAATATCCTCGGCCTTGTCATAATGAGCATACGATTTACCTACATCGTTGGTAAGCGGCAGCGTACAAGCTTCCGAGAAAGGCATATCCCCGAAAACGTCCACTGTGGCGGCAAAGAAATCGTACAACTGTACTTTGGCGGCAAGATAGAATGCCTCGTCCTGGGCTTGTTCTGCCGAGCTTTCTTCCTCGTAGAGAGATTCCAGCTTACGGAACTGGGCCAGTGCCGAATACACATTGTCCCACTGTCCGTCAATAGCGGGTATATAGCCGGGGGTATACATATCCGTAGTGTTGGAGTAGCCGAAGGTTTGTGCATACTTGCCCGTAAACTGTGAATCGAATCCGAAGAACCGGTTGTATTCGTAAACATCATAGTCCTTTACTTTTTGGAAGACTCCTACCATCAGATTACTGATGGTGACTTGGGGTTACTTTGGAGGGGTCTTCGTATTTGCTGTCGAAGTCATAATCCGTACAGCTTGATGTTGTCAAGAGGAATGCTCCCAATGAAACAAGAGATAATATCTTTGTCATTTTTCATACTCTTTGTTGATTTTTTTGGATGGTTGTTTTGTCAGAAACTTGCACGAAGTGAAACACCGAAACTGCGGGTAGCTGTGGTAGAACTTCCCACGGTAGCCTGGTTGGCCCAGGATGTTCCGACGGACGACTCCGCATCGTAGTTTTTCAGTGCTTTGTAGAAGTAGAAGAGGTTACGTCCGAAGACCGACACACTCAGCCGGCCCAGTCCCAGTTTGGAAATCATCTTTTCGGGAAACTGGTAGCCGATGGTCAATTCACGCAGTTTGACATAAGAATTGTCGAATACCGAATGGCGGTATGTCAGCTGTTCGGACCTCCGTTGCCCCAATTATAGGTGGTGTTGTAGTAATAGCCTGCCGGAATGATACGTGTGTTTCTTTCGCCAGTGGAGGCCACTACACCCGGAAGGATGATGCCGTCGTGGTAGATTATCTCTCCGTTGGGGCCGGCACCCGTGGAAGGGTCTACTTGTACCGGAATTCCGCTGGAATTGTTGTCGCCCGGATAGTAATAGGATAGTCCGCCGTGTTCCGTATCACGGTACTTCAGGGATTCGGGTGTCAGACCCACTGCGGTGGCATATTGGTTCATTTCGTTGATGACATCCCCTCCGATGCGGAAGTCGATACTGAAATCGAGGAATACATTCTTGTAGGAGAAAGAGTTGAATAGACCTCCTACGCCTGCCGGATTGATGTTGCCGACTTTCTGCAATTCGGTTTGGTTGAGGTAAAGACCTTTATCGGAAACGAGGTACTCACCGTTTTCGTTCACTTGGGGAACCTGTGCATAGATGTCACCCATTGGCTGGCCTTCCACAGCTTGTATTTTTATTCCGCTGCCTCCGGAGTTGAGTATTTCCAGATAGGGCACTCCATCGGCCAGTTTCACTACTTTGTTCTTATATACACCATAGTTGGCTGTCAGGTCCCAGCGGAAATCTCTGGTCAGTATGGGAGTGGCACTGATTGATATATCCCAGCCGTGGTTGGCTACCTCGCCCACATTCATCAACACATTCTTTACGCCTGATGTGGAAGGTTGCGGCGTGGAGAGTATCTGGTCCTTTACACGGTTGTTGTAGTAGGATATATCTATACCCAACCGGTTATTTAAAAACTTGCTTTCCAGACCTATCTCGTATTCGTATTTCTTTTCCGGACGGATATCTGCATTCCCCCATGAAGAGGGAATGGTGTTCCAGGTGAATCCGTTGTCCGAACCTTGCTCGTAGACGATATTGGCGGTATAGGTTTCAGGAGCATTTCCTACGATACCGTATGAGAGGCGCAGTTTTCCATAGTTCCACCATGACGGCATGTGGAAGGCTTGGGTGAAGAGAAAACTCAGATTAGCGGAAGGATAGAAAAAAGCTCTGGTCTTTTAGGGTAGACGATCGTTCCTGGCGTCCGGTCAGTTCAAGGAATAGATAGTTGTCCCATCCCAGGCTCAGTGTACCCATATATCCGGTTTTCAGTAGTTCCATACGTTGCAGGGTACTGCTTGGCGTGTAGCGGCTGGCATTGAGGTCGAACCAGTTTTCCGTGACAAGCCCGCCATTGGTGGAGACCCTCATATTGTTCATATTTTCGTAGCGTCCGGTCCAGCCTACGGTGGCGGCAATGTCGAAGCGGTTGATATTATAGTTGAAGTTCAACATAACATCTCCATAAACAATGTCGTAACGGCGGTTGATGGACTGGAAGCTGCCGTTGGGGTCGTATAGGGAATTGGGTTGTTCGCTTTCATATTTCAGTGTTTGCTTCACATCTGTGATATCAGTTGAAACCTGGGCACGCAGACTCAGCCAGTTGGTTATCTGCCAGGTGGGGCGAATCATACCGATGAGCCGGTTCTCTGTCTCGTCGCTATGGTGATGGTACATATTCCACAGCATGTTGTTCACTCCGGTGGCGTAACTGGGGTCGTAGGCCCATGATTCCTCAGGAGTCAGCGTGGCGTTTCCTCCGACAAAGGTATTACGGTATCCCAGACTGGTGACGTAGCTTTGTTTCAGATAGGGAATGTCCAGGAAGGTGGAGAACATGTTGCCGAAACCGCTGTATAGGTTGAGCGAGGTTTGCGGGCGGTCTTCTACATTCTGTACGATGTAGTTAAGGGAGTATTCCAGTTTCAGCGGTTTTGCCAGTTGATACGAACCGGTCAGCTTGAAGTTGTGTTTGGTGAAGCTTCCGGTCAGGGCATTGGGAATCTCGTCCATGAATGTGTAGGAGAAGCGGTTGCTGGTGGTTTCCGTCCCTTGTGAGATGGCGAGATTGTAAGTCTGGGTCCAGCCGGTGCGAAACAACTCTTTCCACGGGTTGTCGGTCAGTGCCTGGTAGGGGCGCATCTTCCCGTCCCAGTAAAGTACCTCGCTGCCGTCGTATTTCGGGCCGAAGGACAAGGTGGTGGAACGGAGGCTTTTGTAGCTTTGTCCGTTTAGGGTTCTCTGATAGAAGCCTCCCGTCTGTTTCTCATAATCGCTGTATGCGGTGTTGTAGGTTCCCGGCCCGTATACGGTCTGTACTTTTGGCAGATAAGCCGGTAAGTTTGCCATGACTTGGGCATTGAAGTCCACCGTCAGCTTGCCGCTTTTGGCGCGCTTGCTAGTGATGACTACCGCACCGTTTGCAGCCTCCGAGCCGTAGAGAGCTGTGGCGGAAGCTCCTTTCAGAATACTGAGGCTCTCGATGTCCTCTGGGTTGATGTCTACCAGACCATTGGAACGGATTTGTCCGTCGTTGCCAAATTCGGCGAAGTCCGTGCTTTTACCCGTGCCGCCGTTGCGGATGGGTACACCGTCCAGAATGATGAGTGGCTGGTTATTTCCAGTGATGGAAGTCAGTCCGCGTACGTTGATGGAGACAGCTCCGGCAGAACCGCCTTGTGTCTGTGTGATGCGGACTCCCGGTGCTTTACCGTACATGGCAGAGGCAAAGTTGGGTGCTCCTGCCTTTACCAATTCGTCTGCACTGATGGTACTGATGGCATAGCCGACACGTTTCGTGTCATTTTTTGATACCCATTGCCGTTACTACGACTTCTTTCAGTTGCTGGGTATCTTCGCTGAGTGTAATCTTCAGGTCGCCTTGCTTTTTTCGTTTTGCCAGGTTTATCTCCCGGGTAGCATAGCCCATGTAAGCGATAGAGAGTGTTGCATCTGCAGGAACGGTCAGTGTGAAGTTGCCGTCCACATCGGTAATGACGCCGTTGTTGGTGCCTTTCTGTATGACGCTGGCACCGATAAGCGGTTCTCCCGTTACATCTCTTACAATGCCTGTAATGGTTCGGTACTCTTGTGCAAAGGCTGTTCCGGTGAAAAGAAATGTTAATAACCAACTTGCAATAATCAAACTTTTTTGGAAGTGCGACGCTGAATGTGGAATGTCACACCGTTTTCTCATCCTGATTTTCATACTACTGAAAAATAATTGATTTATCTTATTATAAATGTTACGTCCTTTCGGCGGATATTTTAGCAAGAGGTATGCCAAACGAAAGGCAGACTATCCTTTTAAGAATGAATGATATTGATAATCAATTGCTTATTTTCTATCGGGAAAAAGGAAAGTTCGGGTGTTTGTGGTGTGGAGATGTGGAAAAAATTCCACAGTAGGTATTCTACAATTTCCCTCTCTTCCTTTGAAGTCTTGTTGTCGACCCTTATTGGTAGCCTTGTTCATCGGAGGTATGCTCTATCACTACAATAAAATCTGGTGCAGTTGCAGTGGTTGCATTTTCTTTTCAGGGTGGGAGTGTTTTGACCTTTATCCGGGAAGGATTACTCGAACGAAAGAGCTATCAGCCTGCGGTTTGTGAGATTGATATTAAGCCAGTATAAATCAGAGAATCACTTTCAAAATGTGACTACTATGGTTACTGTGGCAAATATAGTTATTCTTGATGGAAGAACTGCATGTTTGGCGTAATAAGTATCTATGTTTGGGAGAGAAAGGATAGGGAGGTACTCTTACTTTTAGGAAATTAATATCATGTTTGCACCTTATTTGTTTCGTGCAAACATGATATTAATAAATCTTAGTGGTTTATTTTACTTCCCACGTATCATTCGTCATCAATAACTCCTCGAAGTTGTGATACTTCTTCTTGGCAGACACCTCTTCGATTTGTTCATGAACAGCATCGTCGTAAGTAGGAGCTTCCACATCGCGGATAACACCGAGTGCAATCGGGAAGTCGGGACCTTCCATCAGGGCAAGCTTCAGTTGCAGGGTGTTGTCCATGCAGTGGGCATCGTGGATGAGGATATCCTTCTCTGTAATGCCGTTCTCACCGAGTTTCACGACTTTTAGACCAAAGCCTTCCTGCATCAGTCCGTATTCGTTGTTCTCGCCGAAGAGCATCGGTTCGCCGTGTTTCAAGTAGATGGCATTCTTGGCGCGGTCTTCCTTTTTGGCTACGGAGTCATGCGTACCGTTATTGAAGATAACGCAGTTTTGCAGAATCTCGCAAACGGAAGCCCCTTTGTGAGCCATGGCTGCCTTCAATATTTCCACTGTCCCCGGAGCATCGGTAGCTACCGCGCGGGCAAAGAAACGGCCGCGGGCACCGAAGCAAAGCTCTGCCGGGTGGAATGGATCTTCTACCGTACCATAGGGAGACGACTTGCTGACGAAACCACGTGGAGAGGTCGGAGAATATTGACCTTTGGTCAGACCGTAGATGCGGTTGTTCAGCAGAATCATGTTCAGGTCGATGTTACGGCGTACGGCGTGGATGAAGTGGTTACCGCCGATGGCCAGACCGTCACCGTCGCCGGAGATTTGCCATACCGTCAGGTTGGGATTGGCAACCTTGGCACCTGTAGAGATGGCGGCAGCACGTCCGTG
>ENA-OQCV01000142-OQCV01000142.1-human-gut-metagenome-genome-assembly--contig:-NODE-142-length-20288-cov-6.041218_pt1 | contig 20288 bp, 17 predicted proteins | sample MGYA00242766_ERZ504592 | MGnify/ENA primary metagenome ERZ504592 (study PRJEB26092, sample SAMD00036315) | human gut metagenome | host: Homo sapiens | study: EMG produced TPA metagenomics assembly of...
GCTCATCGCATCCTGGGGCTGTAGTAGGTCCCAAGGGTTGGGCTGTTCGCCCATTAAAGCGGTACGCGAGCTGGGTTCAGAACGTCGTGAGACAGTTCGGTCCCTATCCGGCGTGGGCGTAGGATATCTGAGAGGAGCTGTCCTTAGTACGAGAGGACCGGGATGGACGGGCCGCTGGTGCATCGGTTAGACTGCCAAGTCTACGGCCGAGTAGCCAAGCCCGGAAGGGATAAACGCTGAAGGCATCTAAGCGTGAAGCCCCCCTTTAAGATGAGATATCCCATTCGAAAGAAGTAAACCCCCTTGAAGACGACGAGGTAGATAGGGCAGAGGTGGAAGTGCAGTAATGCATGGAGCTGACTGTTACTAATCGGGTGAGGGCTTGACCAAGAATCGCAGGAAGAATGAATCTCAAGGAAATGTCAACATGTATGTAGTTTTGAAGGTGCAGTAAAAACCAGCTATCATCTAGCTGGTTTTTTTTGTGCGTAAAATACTGGTAAGATGGGTAAGCATGACTAATGATGACGGTATCGGGATTGAGTTCAATGCTCTTGAGTACACACCTGAGCAGCTGACAAACAGCCTTCACTCTTATCTGCTTCCGGAAAGCGATAGCGTGATCTGGAGACTGAATTACAAGCAGATGGGTCTTGGCGGAGACAACTCATGGGGTGCGAAACCACTTGACAAGTATCAGATCCCGGCAAACCAGACTTATTCCTATACTTATACATTAAAACCGATCTCTACAAGTGACGTAGATGCATCTATGGAAGAATCAAAGGTAGTATTACCGTAAGTATCGGATAAGAATGTCCGCTATTGTTCCGGACAGAACAACAAACACGTATTAAGATAAGAAGAGCTGCTCTGTGGACGAATAATCTGCAGAGTGGCTTTTTGGCTACATATAATAGGAAATAATATGGAAAAATCACAATAGAAAAATATAACCTGAAAAAATCATTGGCAATTTGTATAAAAACAAAAGGATTTCAAAGAAAAACAGAAGTATTTTGTATAGATTTTTTTAAGAATCAATTGTTATAATACAATCACAGTAAAACAAACGGACACGCGAGAGTGTGAGCGTTGACAAAGGCTCTGCGTGTTTAATAAACAAATCAAACGTAAATTCAAGGAGGGTATTTACAATGAAAAGAAAATTAGTGAGCTTAGTACTTGCAACAGCAATGATTACATCATCTATGGTGGCAATGCCTGTATTCGCATCTGATGACACAGCAACAGAGGAAACAGCTGACGAGAAGAAAGATGATGCTGCAGATGATACAGAAAAACCTGATGTAGATTTATCAGACAAAAAAGTTGGCATTTGTATTTATCAGTTCTCTGATAACTTCATGACTCTGTTCCGTACAGAACTGGAAAACTATCTGATCGAACTTGGATTCTCTAAAGATAACATCACAATCCAGGATGGTGCTAATGACCAGGCTACACAGTCCAACCAGATTGACGCTTTCATTGCTGATGGTGTAGATTTACTTATCATCAACCCGGTAAACTCCTCCTCTGCAGAGAGTATTACAGATAAAGTAGTAGCAGCTAATATCCCGCTTGTATATGTAAACCGTGAGCCAAGCGAAGATGAAGAGAAGAGATGGGAAGACAATGGCTGGAACGTTACATATGTAGGATGCGACGCTCGTCAGTCCGGAACAATGCAGGGTGAGATTATTGCTGATCTTGGTCTTGATACAATTGATAAGAACGGAAACGGAAAAGTTGATTATATCATGATCGAAGGTGACCCGGAGAACGTTGATGCTAAATATCGTACAGAGTTCTCTGTAAAAGCTCTTGAGGATGCCGGACTTGAAGTTAACCAGCTTGACGATCAGGTAGGTAACTGGGATCAGGCTACAGCTCAGCAGCTGGTTGCTAACGACTTAAGCCAGTTTGGTGATGATGTAGAAGTTGTATTCTGTAACAACGATGCTATGGCACTTGGTGCTCTTCAGTCTATCGAAGCTGCCGGACGTACAGTTGGCGATAACATCTTCCTTGTAGGTGTAGATGCTCTGTCCGAGGCTCTTGATAAAGTAGAAGAAGGCAAAATGACAGGTACAGTATTTAACGATCATATTTCTCAGTCTCATTCAGCAGCAGATGCAGCTGTTAAATATCTTGCAGGCGAAGAAAATGAACACTACATTGGCTGTGATTACGTAAAAGTAACTACAGACAACGTAGCTGATATTAAAGAAATGACAAAATAATTTAATTGATCTTGCTCAGAAAGGTGCGGGTGACTTAAAAGACACCCGTACTTTTCTGTGAGAAAAGGGAAAGGGAGGAGAAATATGTCTGAGTACAAACTGCAGCTGAAGGGCGTCTGCAAATCTTTCCCAGGTGTTAAGGCACTTGATAATGTACAGCTGTCACTCCGTCCGGGTACAGTACATGCTCTCATGGGAGAGAATGGTGCAGGAAAGTCTACTTTGATGAAATGTTTATTCGGTATTTACAAAATGGATGCCGGAGAAGTCTACTTAGATGGACAGAAAATTGTAGTTAATAATCCTGATGAAGCAATGAAATATGGTATCGCAATGGTACATCAGGAGTTACAGCCGGTTCCGGCAAGAACAGTAGCGGAAAATCTTTACCTTGGACGTTTTCCTACAAAGAAATACGGTCCTTTACAGGTAATTGACCATAAAAAGATGTATGAAGATACAGCATACTGGCTGAAAGAAGTTAAGATGGATTTTGATCCGAAGGCTCTTCTGGGTGATCTTTCTATCGGACAGATGCAGTCAGTAGAAATTGCAAAAGCAGTTTCACATAATGCGAAGGTGGTAATTTTTGATGAGCCTACATCCTCATTATCAGATAACGAAGTAGAAGCTCTTTTCAGGATCATGAATGATCTGCGAGATAAGGGTGTTGCCATGGTTTACATTTCTCATAAGATGGATGAGATCAAACGTATTGCAGATGATATCACCATCATGCGAGATGGTACATATGTAGGAACCTGGCCGGCAGCTGAAATGACTACAGAAGATATCATTACCAAAATGGTAGGACGTGAGCTGACCAATGTATATCCGGAAAGAAAGAATAAACCAGGTGAAGTGGTCATGGAAGTAAAAAATTTAAGTTCTATCCATGAGAAATCATTCCAGGATGTATCTTTCACACTCCGCAAAGGTGAGATTCTTGGATTTGGTGGTCTGGTAGGAGCTCAGAGAACAGAGCTTCTGGAAGGCGTTTTCGGAATGAGAGCGATCAAATCCGGAGAAATTTATATTAAAGGCAAAAAAGTAAATATCAAACATCCGGCAGATGCCATGAAAGCCGGAATCGGTCTGATCACAGAGGACAGACGTGGAAATGGTATTTTTGGATGTCTTTCCATCAAGGATAATGTAGGTGTTTCTATTTATAACAAACATCTGAAAGCCGGATTTGTGCTTGATCATAAGACGATCAACGGAATCGTAGACGACAGTATCAAGAAGCTGCGTATCAAGACTCCGAATATGCAGGAGCATATCGCAAACCTGTCCGGTGGTAACCAGCAGAAGGTTATCGTTGCAAGATGGCTGGCAAATGATCCGGATATCCTGATCATGGACGAGCCTACCCGTGGTATCGATGTTGGTGCAAAACACGAGATCTATGAGATTATGAACGACCTGGCAGCAGAAGGCAAAGCCATTATTATGATTTCTTCAGAAATGGCAGAGCTGCTTGGTATGTCTGACCGTGTTTATGTAATGTGTAACGGAAAGATGCGCGGAGAACTTACAGAGGAAAATGAAATGACTCAGGAACATGTTATGAGTTATGCTACAAAATTCTGATGATGGGAGGAGAAAAATAATGGGTAAAAAGAAATTAAGCTTTAAAGAGATTATGACAAATTATGGTGTTATCATCATCATGGTTTGCCTTATCGTATTCACAGGAATCACAAGACCAAACTTTATAACAACAAACAACCTTACTAATATTCTTGCAACTATGAGTTTCCGTCTGGTAATCGCACTTGGTATTGCCGGATGTATCATTACAGCAGGATGTGACCTTTCCGCAGGTCGTATGATTGGTTTCGGCGGATGTATTGCAGGTACACTGCTCCAGAAAATGGATTATTCCGCTAAATTCTATCCGGGTATGAAACCGTTAAACATCTGGCTTGCACTTCTGGTCGTTATGCTGATCTGTGCAGCATTTGGTCTGGTAACAGGTTTCTTTATCGCATACCTGAACGTACCGCCATTCATTTCCACAATGGCTATGATGGAAATCGTTTATGGTATCTGCAGTATTTATACAAATGCAACTCCTCTTGGAGGATATGTAAGTGAGTATACAGGACTTGCTACAGGTAAATTCCTTGGAATGAGCTATCTGGTATGGATCGCAATCCTGGTTGGTGTTATTACATGGTTTATCTTTAACATGACCCGTCATGGAAAATATATGTATGCAATCGGTGGTAACCCACAGGCTGCAGAAGTTGCCGGTGTTCCGGTTAAGAAAACTCTTATCATTATCTATGCAAAAGCAGCAGCTATGTATGGTCTTGCAGGATTTATGATGGGTGCAAAAGCCGGCGGTGCATCTGTTCAGTTAGGTTATGGTTATGAAATGGAAGCTATCGCAGCTTGTACTATCGGTGGTGTATCTGTAACCGGTGGTCGTGGTAAAGTATCTTCCGCTCTGGTCGGTGTTGCAGTATTCGAATTCCTGAAAGCAGCACTTCAGTTCCTGGGAGTAAATGCATACGCTCAGTACATCGCACTTGGTGTTATCATCTTCATTGCTATTTCACTGGATATCAGAAAATACATTGCAAGAAAATAATAAAAAGTATATAATGTTACATACAGGGCCGCCGTTTTGGGTACGACGGTCCTTTCTTTATATATACAGCTGCGAAATAAAAAGAGGAGAAATAAAAAATTGGGAAACAGTTATTTATCAAACGTAATGATTCCGCTGATGATGACTCTTGTTCTTGGATATTATGCAGCCCGTCTGCTGATATTTCATGATACAGAATCCATCACAGGGAAAGATAATGGAAAGAAACTTAAGGACAAAGAGAAATATGTGGCAGAATCAGGAAAGCTGATACTTTTTCTTGCGGCAGGTTCTTTTGTTATGGCAATCTTAATGTACTTCAGTGTCCATGCGGCAGTTGTGGAAATTGCGGTGTGGTTTGTAGTATTCGGTATTTTATGGAAACGTATGAATGATAAATACGGAGCTCCGAATTCACATAAGAAGAAATAAGATAACCATTTAGTAGAGTGCTGATTGTGAAGGCGCTGAACAGTTACAGGACGAAAAAACAGAAATTTAGAGACAGGTGTAGAGATGGAGAAGTATTCGGTACTGCTTGTGGATGATGAGGAAGATGTTATCCAGATTATTATGAAAAAAATGGACTGGGAAAGCATGGGATTTCAGATTGTGGGTTATGCACACAACGGTGTGGAAGCTCTGGAAATGGCAGAGGAACTACAGCCGGATGTGGTAATGACTGATATTAAGATGCCATATATGGATGGCCTCACGCTGAGTCGTAAGCTGAAAGAACTTTATCGCACAGTCAAGATTATTATTTTTTCAGGTTTTGATGAATTTGAATATGCAAAAGAAGCAATTCAGATTGAAGTGGAGGAATATATTTTGAAACCCATTGATGCCGGAAACCTGAAAGAGGTATTCGGGCGTATCCACGAGAAGATAGGGCGGGAGATGGATGAGAAGAGAAATGTGGATAAGCTGAGAGAATATTACATGGAAAGTCTTCCGATTCTTCAGGAAAATTTCTATACCTCTCTGATTGACGGACGTATTCCTGAGGGGGAGGTTGAAAAATATCTTTCTAACTATCAGATTGATCTTACCGGCCCCTGTTATGTAGTTTCTATTTTACATATCAGCACTACAGATATTCCACAGAATATGAATCCATTTTTTGCTGGGGGTATCAGTGAAAAAGCTGGCAGAAGAACATATGGAAGGGGAATGGAAATCAAGGATTCTGATGTATCTGGGAGATATTGTGGTAATCACACAGCTTGAAGAACAGGAACAGATTACTGCGTTTACGGATTTTATGGATCAGTTCTGTCGTCTGGCAAAGCATGTATGTGAAGCAACGGTAACTGCAGGGATCGGATATGTATGTGACAATCTGCCGGATATCCGGCTGTCATGGCAGGGTGCAAGGAGTGCTGTTTCCTATCGCGTGATCTATGGAAATGCGCGTGCGATCAATATTGCGGAAATTGATCCTATGGAGAATGTGGATGAACGTTGGGAGGAACAGGAAATACAGAAGATTCTTAAAAGAATCCGTATGGGAACAAGGGAAGAACTGGAAACAGAAATCAGTCACTGTGTATGCAGGTTTCTTCAGGATGGAACTACTATGCAGAAATATCAGATTTTTATTATGGGACTTCTTACAGAACTTTTTCGTTTCTGCAATAACAATCAGTTGGACAGTGTTGAATTTTACGGTGAAAAGGGGGAAGCTTTTGATAAGTGCATGCAGATGGAATCCCCGAAGGAACTGGAGCAGTGGCTTCTGAAAGTCTGTGAGAAGTTACAGGAAACCGTTCAGCAGGAACGGCAGGCAAGTACCAGATCTTTTGTTTCCAGAGCTGTGGAATATGTGCAGGAACATTACAGCGACAGAAACATTACTATAGAATCCGTATGTCGTGAACTGGGTGTGAGTGCTGCATATTTTTCTACGATCTTTAAAAAAGAAACAGGTAAAACATTTATCAGTTTTCTGACAGATTACAGAATGGAAAAAGCAGTGGAGCTTCTCATGACTACCAGTGATAAGACTTATATTATTGCAGAAAAAGTGGGGTATGCAGATCCTAATTATTTCAGTTACGCGTTTAAAAAACAGTACAGTATGTCACCGTCTAAGTATCGTACTGCCAACAGTTAATAACAAAAGACAGGAGAATCAGTGGAAAAGATCAGAGAATTATTAACCCATAAGAACAAAAAAATCAAGAAGTATGCAGATGACAATATCTATTTCTTTTACAATTCTGTCTGTATGCTGTATGTGTCTTCTTGGAGTTATGCTTTATCAGCAGTTTACCAGAAAAGCAGAGAATCTTACAGTCGAAAATTCAAGGCAGCTTCTTAATCAGACGACCATCAATCTGGAGGATTATCTGAGGAATATGCGCCGTATTTCGGATGCAATGTATTATACGGTAATCAAGAATACAGACATCGGAAGTGAGAGTCTGGAGGATTCTATGAATCTTTTGTACGAGGCGAACAAGGATAAGCTGGTCAGTGTGGCATGTTATACAAATGACGGGAAGCTGACAGAAGCATCTCCCATTGCCACAGAGAAACCAGGAGTTGATGTAAAATCGCAGAAATGGTTTCAGGATGCAGCCGGAGAACTGGAAAACTTTCATTTCTCCACACCCCATGTGCAGAATCTCTTTGATGATCCATCTTACAGATACTACTGGGTGGTTTCCTTAAGTCGTACAGTGGAGCTTACCAGAAATGGGAATTCCATGCTGGGTGTTCTTCTGGTTGATATGAATTACAGCAGTATTGAGCAGCTTCTGGAGAAGGCAAACACAGACACTTCCGGTGAATATGTATATCTGATGGCGCCGGACGGGGAAATTATCTATCATCCCAAGCAGAACCTGATCCACATGGGGCTGTATGAGGAAAACAATACCGAGGCAGCAGGATATGAAGATACTACTGTAAAAGAGAATTTTCATGGAGAAAAGCGTCTGGTTACAGTAAAAACAATCAGTTACACGGGATGGAAGCTGATCAGTGTGGTTCCCATGAAATCTTTCAGTATGGGCATGACAGGTATGAGAAATCTGGTAGTCCTTCTGGTAGCTCTGACAGTGCTTGCGGTGGTAATCCTGAATCAGATGGTATCTGCCAGGATTTCCAAGCCATTGCGCCGTCTGAATGATTCTGTGAAGGAGTGGGAAGCCGGAAATATGAATCCGGATATTTATATAGGCGGTTCCATGGAAGTAGAGCATCTGGGAAAAACGCTTCGCTCTACGGTTGCGCAGATTCGTCAGCTTATGGATGATATTGTAGTGGAACAGGAGGAGAAGCGAAAGAGTGAACTGGATGCCCTGCAGTCTCAGATCAACCCACATTTCTTATATAATACACTGGATTCTATTGTCTGGATGATTACAGGTGAAAGATATGATGATGCGGTATTTATGATCACGCAGCTTGCCAGTCTGTTCCGCATCAGTCTGAGCAAGGGTAAAACTGTGATTAAGATTGAGGATGAAGTCAAGCATGCCAGAAATTACATGAACATCCAGAAGATCAGATATAAGAACAGCTTTGAAGTGGATTTTCAGATAGAGGAAGATATTCTGGATGGGTGTATTGTAAAGCTGGTGCTTCAGCCTTTGCTTGAGAATGCTATTTATTATGGTATGGAATTTATGGACGGAGAGGGTGAAATCCATGTCCGGGGTTACCGCAAGGATAAGGATGTTTATCTGGAGGTGGAAGATAACGGACTTGGAATGCCGGAAGAAGAGGCCGCAGAGCTTCTTAACGGAAAAGAAAGACCGCATAAGCATGGCTCAGGCGTTGGTCTGGTCAATGTCCACAGCCGTCTGAAGCTTCGCTTCGGAGAGGCTTATGGTCTGGTTATTCACAGTTGCCCGGATGAGGGAATGATGGTACAGATCCATATTCCGTATATTCCATATACAGTGGAGACGCAGAAATTTCTGGAAAGTGGAAAGGATTATTCTTCAGTGTCAGCATCCGGAAAGGAGGGTTCGGAATGAAAAAGAACAGAATATCAGGCCTCCTTTTTCTGCTGGTGATCCTGGCTGTGATCGGATACAGTGCACATGAAATGGTAAATCAGGGGAAAGATGAAGATTATATATCTGTATCTGTTGTTGTAAATGACAGCAGCAATGTCCGGTGGGATGCTTTTCGTTCCGGTCTGGAGCAGGGAGCAGAAGATAATCATGTACATCTGAATCTTGTTTCTACAGGCACGTTTCAGAATGCACAGGAAGAACACACAATTGTGAAAAGAGAACTGGATGGAGAGGCAGACGGTGTGATCGTTGAGCCTTATTCCAGTGAGGCAGATGTGATCCTTCCAACAGAATCAGCGAAACCGGTGGTACTTGTGGGAACAGGGATAGAGACAGACAGACTTTTTACTTCTGTAATGACAGACCATGGGAAGCTGGGGAAAAGTCTGGCTGATGCAGTCATTCAGGGCAAAGCAGTTAAAGTAGGGATCTTGAGCGGAAACCAGAGTCAGCTGGGAATGAGGCAACGGTTAAAGAGTGTCAAGGACAAGCTGGAAGAAGTAGGAATAGAGATTTCCTGGATACTTTCGGAAAAGGAACTTGACAAGAAGATGCGAAATGTAGAATATTTTGCAGAGCAGCCGGTAGATACAGTAATTTCTCTTGATAATGATGATACGGAAAAAGCGGTGGATATTATTCTGAATGATGACCGTATCTCATGGAAACTCTACGGAGAAGGTCGTTCTGAGAAGCTGATATATTATCTGGATAAGGGGACGATACAGGAACTGGCAGTTCCCAATGAGTATTATATGGGATATCAGAGTATAGTCCTTGCAGCGCAGAATATCAGGTATTATACGGACAAAACAGAACAGGCAGAAGTTGAATTTTATATGGTATCCAAAGATAATCTCTATGATGAAGAAACAAGCAGAATTTTGTTTCCGGCTATAAGATGACCGGACAGACAGATGGGGGAAAAGAAAATGCACAGAAAATATCTGGCACTGGCAGGTGTTCTGAGTCTTGTAACTGTTACTGCCGGAGGATGTAAGGGCAGTGAGGAGAAGGATGTCAAAAATATTAAAATAGGAGTTACCTTATACAGCCAGTATGACACATTTATCTCAGAATTGATGACGGAATTTACAGAATACGCAGCAGATAAGGAGGAATCCAGCGGTGTGGCGATCAAGCTGGAAATCCTGGATGCATCACAGAGTCAGCTGACGCAGAATGAACAGGTGAAAAACCTGATCGATAAAGGATGTGATGTGGTGTGTGTCAATCTGGTCGACCGTACAGAGCCTACAACAATCACAGATTTGGCTGAGAATAATCAGGTTCCGATCATAATTTTTTAATCGTGAACTGGTTACAGAGGATCTGGAACGTTGGAGTGAACTGTATTATGTGGGAGCAGATGCTTCTCAGTCCGGTGTGCTGGAAGGAGAAATTGCGGCAGATGCATTTAAGAAAAATGCAGATATTGATAAAAATGGTGATGGTATCTGCCAGTATGTGGTTCTGGAAGGTGAAGCCGGACATCAGGATTCCATTGTAAGAACGGAGTATTCGGTGAATACTATGGTTGAAAAAGGAGTGGAAACAGAGAAGCTGGGATATGCCATAGCAAACTGGAACAGGGCGCAGGCTCAGACAAAAATGGCAGCTCTGCTGACGCAATTCGATGGAAAGATTGAGATGATCATTGCAAATAATGATGATATGGCACTGGGAGCAATTGATGCGTTAAAGGCATCTGATATTCCGAAAGAGAGCTGGCCCGGAGTTGTGGGGATTGACGGTACAGATGAGGGGATTGAGGCTGTAAAGAATGAGGAAATGCTTGGAACGGTTTATAATGATAAAGAGGGGCAGGCGCGTGAAATGCTGAATCTTGCATTTGTAATCGCAACGGATGGAGATAAGAGTGATATTCCGTTGATCGACGGAAAATATGTGCGCACGCCATATCATAAGCTTACGTTGGAAAATATAGAAGAGTATGAGTAATTTCTCTGATTTGGTATTTATAGTAATTCTGTAAAGTAAAAAATGGACTGTTGTTAATGACAGCCTTTTTATTAAGCATTTCGATTAAAGTGTCTGGATATAAGATAATAATTCAGCTTTCTCAGCTGCGCTTAATTTATTTCCTGCTGTAAATGCAGCGATGAAATCTTTGATGGCTCCGTTGTAAGAATCCTTTACAATCTCCTGGGCATAATTTTCATAGAATTTCTTTGAGGTGACAGATGGAATATAGATAGCTCTTTTTCCGCTCTTGTCAATATTCAAAAAGCCCTTCTGTGCCAGACGGGAAAGAAATGTGTTTACTGTCTGTTTCTTCCATGCTTTCTTTTCTTCCTCATTAAAGTGAACCATAATCTCAGAAAAAGTTGCAGGTGTTTCTCTGGTCCATAAATATTGTAAAATATAAAATTCTGTTGCGCTCATTGCATTTCGTACCATTATTATAAGTCCTCCTTATCAGTGTAGTGATGTGTACTTTGGGGATTGTTAAAATTTTTATTGCCAGATAAATACTTTTGTTTCTATAGCAAGCCTCTTAATCAATATGCATTATTTACGAGGATTGCTATAATGTTCTTTAAATAAAATCAGGAGAAGAATAACTGCTCTCCTGATTTTTGTATTAAGAATAGTAATCGTGGATGTTCAGCAGTCCGTTGAATGGAAAGGCTCTGAACAGTTAATAGTAACTAAGAATAGTAATGGAAAAGTACACATGGTACTGTAAACAAACAGATGTGGAAAAGTTTTATCCAACATCTGTATGCTATTTTAATATAAAAGTATAAATATTACTAGACGTAGAAATAGACAAAAATGTAAGTGAAAATAGGTTAATTTATCAATTACGGAGCTTTTATGTTAATAATTGCGAGAGCAGTACAGATACAGATTATACAGTAGCCTCTCTGATCATGCAATATTGTTTCAGATCAAAGTGAGGTTTTTCCACTATCCCGTATGTTTTAAATCCGAAGTGTTCATAAATAGGAACGTTATTGGGATTATGGGTTTCCAGAGAAATCAGCATCTTGTGTTTCTGGGCGTAATTTATCACTTCATCCATCAGAAGTTCTGACAGCCCATGATGCTGGTGTCCGGGGTCTACCGCAAGGTAGATCACATGGAGACGTTCTGTCTGGTGAAGCTGATCAGTCCAGCTTGAGTTCAGGTAGTCTTTGCCCTGAATGAAATTCCAGAAGGTTTTCAGGCTTGGATCTTCTTTGATCAGCCATCCGTCAGTGGTAAGTGCAGCTCTGGCCTCTGTGAGACAGTAGTGCAGAAAATTGTAAGGTTCGCTTTCGTCAGAAACAACCAGGATACTGTTCAGTTCGCTGCTGTCAGAATAAATCTCGCATGTCTGAAAGAATTCCGTCAGATCGCAGGAAAAAAGCTCCGGCAGCAGTCTTTCTCTGGTGTCATCATCAGGAATCAGGGTATGATACAGCGGATCCTGTGCGAAACAGACGGTTAACAGTTTCTGTAATCGTGGTAAATCTTCTTCCTGTACTCTGTACAAATTATCACTTTCCATGGTATGTAGTAATCTCCTTATTTATTGCCGGGAACATTGCTGTTCCCGGGAGTGGTAATGTTTCTTAAAAAGACAGTAGATTATTATAGATGTTATCCAACATCGCAGACAGCTTATTAACGGAGGTGTTTAAGTAGCGGATATCGTCCTTATAATAAGCCTTCTGTCTGCGCAGGGCAGCTTCCAGACGACGGATCTCACTGTCGAGTTCCGGTGATTTTTTTCTTCCATGCGCTGCTTCAGTTTCTGCACGATCCCGTAGAGATTTTCGTGATGCATGATACGTCCGGCACCCCACATCAGGCGGTCTTTTGGCTGGTGAAGAATGTATTCGGTGAAGTGATAGTAAACTTCTTCATCGAAGAGAAATGCGTACATATTATTGTCTACTCGATAGAGGGCCTTCAATGCATCTGTAATATTTCCCTCGGATAAAGCCCGGCTGGCTTTTTCCAGCTGTCGGATATTTTTGGAGGCAGCTTCCTGTGGGAAAATTACTTCATCTTGCCAGTTGAGACGTACCAGATAGTCTTGTGCCTTGCGGAAAGTTTTCAGCAGCTCCAGTCCGGCATATTCCCATTTGTGGCGGAAAGCAATGCGGGCGTCGGAGTCTGAAAGTGTGGCATATTCCGCATTAATCTGGCAGATTTTGTCATAAATATTTTCGGCAGAATCGATAATTGTCTGCAGGTTTCTGAGCAGAACATTCTGCTCAGGATCAGCAAATGAGAGTGCATTTTCGTGGATACTTTCTGCGACTGCGTTCATGGTATTGCTGAAATTCATCGGTGGCAGGACAAGTCTGTCAATGGCCATGATCAGTTTCAGATAGCATTCATGATGAAACTGATAGACAGCTTCCTGGTAAACATCCTGATTATCATATTGGGAATGATAATAATTCTGCATGAAGGGCCCGGCGCTGAAATCATTGACTGTGGATGGGATACCTGCGATTGCCATGGAGAAATCATCAGACCATGTCTCGATGGGAGAGAGAACCGTGATCCCGTCAGGATATGCTTCCTTCGGGACAGTCAGGCTGTCTGTAAACTGTCTGATGAAATCTGCATATTCATAGGTACAGCGGATGGCATCCTGTCTATTGTGTGCGTGTGCAGGAAGTTCAAAGTTCAGGTCTGCGATCACTTTACCCTGCCAGTCAGGATGTACGCGGAATACCTGATTGTAGGCTCCTGTTGACCAGTCGTATTTGGAATCAATGATTCCCCATTCCTCGGCAGCCATTGCACAGAAGACAAGAGTGTGGGCAGGTTTATAGCCGCCCTTTACCAGTGCACGGGCAATGCCGAGCATCATGGCGACTGCCGCATTATCGTCCTGGAATCCATCGAAATAGGAATCATAGTGTGCAGACAGCAGGATCATAGAGTCTGTCTCAGTACCCTGTATTTTACCTGTGATATTGCCTGCTGTTGTGTCCGGAATGACTCTGGAACGGGCATCCAGTGATACTTTTAATGAGGATCTGCGTAATAAAGCATCATCCTGTTCCAGAGTGTTATGGGTATCTTCTGAATCAGTGGTGTTGTCTTCGCAGGCGGAAATTTTATTTCGGAGAGAACGCTTCAGGATACGTGCATCTGCCTGAGACAGGGAGAATGCAGGTGCGAAATCAGGTCCTGCAATATCCTGTGCATTCAGCGCAGACTCTGCGATTTCTCCGTAGCCGTTTGCCTGAACTGCGATCAGGGCAGCAGCGCCACGCAGATAAGCCTGATAAACAGGGAAGCTGATCCACCATTCGTCTCGCTGGTTGATCTCAACCATAACCAGCTTTCCTTTTACGTTTATGCCTTCATAATCTGCAGCAGTTCCTTTTCCCAGATAAACGAGTTCGTAATCTTCAAATCCGTCTGTCTCGAAATTTGTCTGATATCCGCCCATCTGAAAGGTGTGTTCCTGCCCGTCATCATCTGTAAATTTCAGGACTGCCTTCTCGAATTCCCATCCGTCCAGTGAGAATGTATCTCTGGTTACATCGGTAAGTCCGATAGCTTTCATTTCCCTGTATAACATATCTCCTGTAGCTGTTTCTGCAGCGGAACCTGCAGTACGATAGCCCAGAACAGGGTTTGTTTTCTCTTTTTCCATGCGTCTGGCAAGCTGGTAGGACCAGTCTGTGTCAATGCAGGAAATACAGGAATCTTCAATGTTCAATGTAATCGCCTCTTTCCTGACAGTTTGTATAATATGATCAGATATGATCAGTACCGGAAATGTCAGGGTACTGATCTGTCTGTGGTTTATGATTTTATACTGGAAATATTTTAGCATAGAACAGCAGCAGGAACAAGACAACAGTTGTTGAGAAAAAAGCTATTTTCTGTAAGATGCTGATATTGAAAAGAAAAAATAACTTTGTTATACTTCACTTTATTGAGGTGAATAAATATGGAAGTATTGTTGGCAGGAAATACAGGATATGTAACAGAAACTTTTATAGAAGAATCATTTCCTGAATGTGATGTAGTTGTACTGGGAAATGAGATGCTGAAATCAAATCGAAAAAAGAATATATTATCTCGTCCGTTCATAAAAGATGAGAAAGAACTGAAAGAGATTTTCGAAACATATGAGTTTGAAAGAATTGTTTATTTTTCAAATTATCTGACCATGCATGGAAGGATGACTGGAGAACTGGAACAACTGAGACAGATACTTCAGTTATGCAAAAAGAATAAGGAAATAAAGATGTTGTATCTGACCGGCCAGGAGAGCATTTATAATATTACAAGTGGAAAAACACTTCTGGTATCCGCAGCAGAAAATGTAGTTATGGAATATGGAAATATGTATCAGATAAACACCAAGATTCTGAGAATTCCTCATTTATATTCAGCGGTATACACACAGGAGTTTTTTTATAAGCTGTTTACAGAGGCAGAACAAAGCGGAAAAATTGTTTTTGAGGAATCGCCGGAACAAAATATTTATTTCCTGTGTATGGATGATCTGGCAGAACTGCTTTATAAAGTATATGATAATTGGGGAAAAGAATACTGTCTGAATGTTCCGGATTGTTTCGGGCAGAGTTTCAGTGATCTGGAAAAAGAAATCAGAAAAAACAATTCCCGGTAGGCTGGATGTAAGCTACCAGAACAGCGGCCAGATTTATAAGGTACAGCCGGATGATCAGATCATAAGATATGAATATGGGTGGTTTCCAAAGATATCTGTTTTTGAAGATATTCCCGGGATGTATCAGGAGTATAAAAAATTATCAGATTCAGATTCCGGACATTTTGCAAATATCAGGAATTGGATATCGAAAAATACTTTGCTGGTTCATATTCTGGAATTGCTTTCAGGATTTATTTTATTTGAACTTTTTTAAACAGATATACAGGAACTTATGCCCAGTTTAAAATGATTGACCTGAGACTTGTATTTATTGTATTCATGGGAAGTCTTTATGGAATTAATTATGGAATATCAGCAGCTGTGTTGGAAACCTGTTCTTTGATTGCAGCATACAGGCAGGAGAATGTAAACATATATACTTTGTTTTATGAGGCTTCTAACTGGATTCCATTTAGTTTTTTATTTTGCCGCAGGTGCTGTCTGTGGTTATATAAGGCTGAAGAATAAAGAGGATATAGAATTTGTAACAAAAGAAAACAGACTGATCAAGGGAAAAAATTTTTCTTTATGCAGGAAATGTATCAGGAGACGCTTCAGGATAAAAGACAATATAAGAAGCAGATTCTCGGAAGCAGGGACAGCTTTGGAAAAATTTTTGATATAACAAGAAAGCTGGATGTGATACAGCCACAGAAACTGTTTATGGAAACCATAAGGGTAATGGAAGATATTCTGGAAAATCATACAATTGTACTTTATTCACTGGATTCATGGAAACGTTTTGGAAGGATGGAAATGTCATCACCTGAAATTCGCAGAAAAATGCCAAATTCTATAAGGGTTGAAGAGTATCAGAATGCGATAGAAACGCTGGAAAAGGGTGAGGTCTGGAGGAACAGGGAACTGCTTGCCGGATATCCGGCATATATTGCAGGGATAAAGAGAAATGGAGAACTTGTAATGCTGGTATTTATTCAGGATGCAGCCAGTAATCAGATGACATTGTATTATCTGAATCTTATCAAAATTTTATGTGGTCTGGTAGAAGTCTCTCTGCTGCGTGCACTGGAATATCAGGAAGCAGTCAGAGACAGGGAATATGTGGAAGGAACTCATATATTAAAAACAGAGTATTTTATGGAAAGGCTGAAGTTATTTCATTCCATAAAAGAACAGAAAATAGGATCATATGCTCTGCTGCAGATTGAAAATCCGGAAATGACACTGGAGGAAACAGACAGGATATTAAAAAAGTAAAATCCGAGAGAATGACATACTGGGAATATCGGAGGATGGACAACTCTATCTGATACTGTCACAGGTGGATGATGCCATGTTACCGATAGTAATTGAAAGGCTCGAAAAGAACGGACTTCATTGCAGAGTGATTGACACCCGTAACGAAAGCAGGGTAGCTGAAGAATGATACAGAATATAACAGGGGTTGTTTTTATTATATTCCATATTATCTGTTGTGTTTTAGTATGGACAGGAATAAACTCCCATTTATTGAAGGTGAAGAGGTATCTCATATTACCTGTGATCTTTGTACCGGTATGGGGTATGATCTGTGTATTGCTTCTGCATTTCCAGATATTTTTTCACCAGGATAAAAAGCGTGAAATCGGAATAGAAAAAATGAAGATCAATGAAGAAATTTACAGAAGCATTATAGCACCGAAAGAAGAAAGTGACAGAAATATTGTGCCACTGGAGGAAGTGCTTCTTATTGATGAGGCCGATATGAGGCGTGATCTGATTATGAACATATTGAATGATGATCCGGAGAATTACATCGATATGCTTAAACAGGCAAGGATGAATGACGATGTAGAGGTTGTGCATTATGCGATCACAGGAATGGTAGAGCTGTCTAAGGAATATGAAAGCAGACTGCAGAAGATAGAATACAGATATGCAAAAGAACCGGAAAATCAACAGCTTATTTCAGAGTACTGTGATTTTCTTCAGGAGTATTTATCTCAGGGACTTCTGGAAGGACAGATGGAACTGGTGCAAAGAAATCAATATATAAAACTTCTGAAGAAAAAATCTGAAATTTAAAGAAGATCTTCATACATATGTATGTCTGATTGAGAATCAAATGCAGATGAAGGAGTATGAACAGGTTCTTAAAAGTCTGGAAAGAATGGATAAGAAGTGGCACAGAAATGAAGAATACTGGATACTCAGGATCAGATATTACGTAGAACTGAAACAGGGAAAAGAATTAAAGGAAACATTAGAGCAGATTCAGCAGGAGCATATTTATCTGTCGGCGAAAGGAAAGGAGGCATTGGCTTTTTGGCAGGAATGATAAAATATTTACAGTCTTTTCGATTTAAGGGTATGACTGTTATTCTGGGAGTTTTTCTGGCAATCAGTGTGGTGCTTTGGACAGAGCGTTCAGGAATTCAGTATCAGGCAGATGTTAAGAAGAATGCATATCTGGACAGGGATACGGTTGTAACTGAAACACAGGCAGTCAAAAATATTGAGAGCAGTTGTCTGGTGCTGATGGACAGCAGTCAGGCAGACAGTGTGGAAGCATGGGAACAATTTGAAAGAATTTTCATGGATATGAAAACAGGAGCGGATATGATAGATGTCAGAAAAATGAAGTTCCTGATTTTTCAGGTTATGAAACAATAGTAGTACTGATGTCGGATCTGAATCCGTTAAAGGATACAGTTATAAAGATTGGAAACTGGGTAGAAAGTGGAGGTAGTGTTCTTTTTGCGTTAACACTTCAGAAGGATACATATGTTTCGATCATTGAGCAGAAATTGGGAATTACAGACTCTGATTATGGAAATGTTCTGGTAGATAAAATCTATATTGATGATGATTTCATGATTGGAGGGGGAAGATCTTACCAGATTCCGGACGCATATGATTCAGCATGGGAAGTAAGTGTTGGAGAAACAGCGAAGGTTTATGCATGGGCAGATGATGAAAAGAAGGTTCCGCTTATCTGGGAAAACAGTTATGGAAAAGGTAAATTTGTAGTTGACAATTTTGGATTATGTGAAAAAGCCACAAGAGGATTCTTTGCGGCATCCTATAGCCTGCTGACAGATGTGATGGTCTATCCAGTGCTTAATGGATCTGTATTTTATCTGGATGATTTTCCATCTCCTGTGCCGAGTGGAGACGGAACATATATCAAACGTGATTATGGTCTCAGCATCAAAGAGTTTTATACAAATATCTGGTGGCCGGATATGCTGGATATGGCAGAGGAACACGGCGTGAAATATACAGGTGTTATTATTGATAATTATGAGGATGATGTGTCCGGAGATGTTGTGGAACAGGAAGATGTGCAGAGATTTCAGTATTTTGGGAATATGCTGCTTCATCAGGGAGGAGAACTGGGATATCATGGATATAATCATCAGCCATTGAGCCTGTCAAATGTGGATTATGCAAATATCCTTCCATATAAAACATGGGAAAGTTATGATGCAATGAAAAAAGCCATGACAGAGCTGATACGGTTTGGAAAAGAGATGTTTCCGGGGACAGAGTTGTCTGTTTATGTACCGCCGTCTAATGTGCTGTCAGATGAAGGGCGGGAAATGATCGTAAAAGAATTTCCGGAGATACGTACAATTGCAAGTAATTATTTTGTCGGAGATATGGCATATACACAGGAGTTTGAAGTTGCAGAAGATGGAATTGTGGAACAACCCCGTATTATTTCAGGTGCTGTGATTGATGATTATATGGAACTTGCGGCTATATCTGAACTGAATATGCATTTTGTCAATACACATTTTATGCATCCGGATGATCTGCTGGACGAAGACAGAGGTGCCAGACTGGGATGGAAGAAACTGAAAAAACGGCTGGATGAATATATGGACTGGCTGTATACTTCAGCTCCATGTCTGAGAAATCTTACTGCTTCCGAACTATCAGGCGCAATACAGCGGTATGGGGCGCTGGTGATCGATAAGGATATATCAGATCAGAAACTTAATCTTAAATTAGATAATTTTTATGATGAAGCTTATATTATGATAAGAATGAATGAAGGGACTCCGGGTAATATAGAAGGTGGAGAACTGACGCATATTACCGGAAATCTCTATCTGCTTCGGGCAAAAGAGAAATCAGTGAAAATAGAAATAAGGTGAGAGAATTGAGAATCTGTCTGGTTTTAGAAGGCTGTTATCCGTATGTACATGGTGGAGTTTCTACATGGATGCATCAGTATATCACTGTTATGAAAGAGCATGAGTTTGTACTGTGGGTGATAGGAGCACATGCATGTGACCGTGGAAAATTTGTCTATGAACTGCCGGATAATGTGGTGGAAGTCCATGAGGTATTTCTGGATGATGCATTAAAACTGAAGGAACATGGAAATCAAAAAGGACAGCTGCACAGAATCAATCGTTTTTCGGAAGAAGAAACAAAGAGTCTAAGAGAATTGATGGAATGCAGTCATCCTGACTGGGAAGTATTGTTTCATTTATATCACGACCGGAAAATGAATCCGATGTCATTTCTGAAAAGTGAGCAGATTTTTAAATATATTAACAGAGAGCTGTCTGGAAAAATATCCGTATATTGCATTTGCGGATGCGTTTCATACAATGCGTTCCATGCTGCTTCCGGTTTTATATCTTCTGGGTTCAGAGGTTCCTCTGGCAGATACCTATCATGCCATTTCAACAGGATATGGGGGTACTTCTTGCCTGCCTTGGAGGATATGTTTACAGGAGACCGGTATTACTTACAGAGCATGGATATACACAAGAGAAGAGAGGAAGAGATCATCG
>ENA-OQCV01000143-OQCV01000143.1-human-gut-metagenome-genome-assembly--contig:-NODE-143-length-20217-cov-3.351767_pt1 | contig 20217 bp, 29 predicted proteins | sample MGYA00242766_ERZ504592 | MGnify/ENA primary metagenome ERZ504592 (study PRJEB26092, sample SAMD00036315) | human gut metagenome | host: Homo sapiens | study: EMG produced TPA metagenomics assembly of...
CTACAGCGAAAAGGATATCATGTATTAGTTGCATTTACAGTATCACAAGGAAAAGAGCTTATAGAAAAGGAACAAATACTCATTATAGGCTCGGATTTGAAATTGTCAGATGGGAGTGGAATGGAGCTGCTAGAATACTTGAGGGAGAAAACATACAAAATTCCATTCCTTTTCTTTACATGCTATGACAAAAAATATTATGAGAAAGAAGCATTGGAAAAGGGAGCTAAGATATGTATGAATAAATTACAATTCGATTTAGTGAAGGAAACATTATTGGAATATGCTTATAAAGAATCCAATGGAGAGGGAGCTACTTTTCATAAGATACTTCTTGTGAAAAAAGAATTCGGAAATCACGTCTATTATACAAACAGAGCTTCTTAAAAAAGGGATATATATGATTATGGTAGAAACTATATGGGAAGCAGAGGATAAACTATTAGAATGTCAAGATATTGAACTGATTCTGTGTGATTTGTTTTTACAAGATGGAATTGCTATGGATTTTTTTCATTCTATGAAAAAGCTTGCTGGAATATATCAAAACACGAAGGAGCCAATATTCAGAGAGTTGCCGTTTTTATATTCACTGATAATAAAGATTTATCTTTAGAATATCAATATCGCCATGAAGGTGTAAGCGATTATATAACCAGTCCTGTTAATATTCCAGAATTAATCAGACGGATATGTTATTTCGTAGAAGAATAGAAAAGTTATTTGATTTGAAGGCAAACCAACCGGACAGAAAAAGTACAATGTAGACAAAAATATAGTAATCATAGTAAAGATATTTTATGTTATTGACAAATATGAAATATTGATACAAAGGAGAATTTACTATGGAGAAAAGATTATTTACCTCAGAATCAGTAACAGAAGGGCATCCGGACAAAATGTGTGATGCCATATCAGACGCCATATTGGATGCTCTTATGGAGAAGGATCCGATGAGCAGAGTGGCCTGTGAGACTGCAATTACAACGGGTATGGTATTAGTGATGGGAGAAATCACGACCAATGCGTATATAGATATGCAGCAGGTGGTAAGAGAAACAATCAAAGAAATTGGTTATGACAATGGAGATTATGGATTTGATGCACATACCTGTGCTGTTTTAACGGCAATTGATGAGCAGTCAGCAGATATTGCTTTGGGCGTGAATAAGGCATTGGAAGCAAAAGAACACAAAATGTCAGAAGAAGAGCTTGATGCAATTGGTGCTGGGGATCAGGGTATGATGTTTGGTTACGCATGTGACGAAACGAATGAATTTATGCCATATCCAATTTCACTGGCACACAAATTGACTCGGCAGCTTACTCAGGTCCGTAAAGATGGTTTGTTGAATTATTTAAGACCGGACGGTAAGAGTCAGGTTACTGTAGAATATGATGAAGCAGGTATTCCGCACCGGCTGGATGCAGTGGTTCTGTCAACACAGCATGATCCAGATGTGACACAGGAGCAGATCCACGCTGATATAAAAAAATATGTATTGGAACCGATTATTCCAACAGAACTGGTAGATGAGAATACAAAATTTTTCATCAATCCAACAGGGCGTTTTGTCATAGGCGGTCCTCACGGCGATAGTGGTGTAACAGGACGCAAGATTATTGTAGATACCTATGGTGGTATGGCACGGCATGGCGGCGGAGCTTTTTCTGGAAAAGACTGTACGAAAGTAGATCGTTCTGCATCTTATGCTGCTCGTTATGTTGCGAAGAATATTGTGGCTGCAGGTCTGGCAAATAAATGTGAAATTCAGTTGTCTTACGCAATTGGGGTGGCTCATCCGACCTCTATTATGGTAGACACCTTTGGAAGTGGGAAAATTTCAGATGAGAGTCTGGTAGAGATGATAAGAAGAGAATTCGATCTGCGACCAGCAGGAATCATTCAGATGTTGGATCTCCGCCGTCCGATCTATAAACAGACGGCAGCCTATGGACATTTTGGAAGAAACGATCTCAACCTTCCATGGGAAAGATTAAATAAGGTAGAAGAACTGAAAAAATATTTGAAATAATTTATTAGGAGGAAACGTATGGGAAGATACAAAAAGCGAATCTCAAGAATTGTGACGATTGCGATGCTGTTTACATTTCTGGTAGGAAATTCTAATATGGTATATGCTATGGGAGCAACACAAGTTGGATATGCGAGTAAATATATCACAGTGAAAGGAAATAATATGCATCTTGCTTTGTATGGAAAATTGGATGCAAGTGGAGAAACATTTGCAGATGAAGGAAAAACCACATTGGTGATGATGCCGGCTCTGGGAGTTCCATCACCGCATATCTACTTCAAACCTCTGGCACAATCTTTAGATGAGAGTTTTAACATAGTGATTGTAGAGCCGTTTGGATATGGGCTTAGTGATGTTGCAGCAATGGATCGAACTGTAGATAATATCAATAGTGAATTGAATGCTGCACTGGACACCATGGGAATTAAGCAGTGTGTATTGCTGGTACATTCGATTTCTGGAGTATATGGACTCAACTTTGTACAGAATTATCCCGAAAAAGTAAAAGGTTTCATTGCTGTTGATAATACGGTATATGATGAAGAACTGGCAGAGGCTATGGAAATGGAAAAGAAATATATGCTGCAGGGAATTGATGAATTTCAGAAAATCAAGAATTCTTTTTCTTCTTTGGAAGAATTCCAGATGGCACTGAAAACAGATCCAGATAAATATGGGGCAGCATTACCACAGGTTTCCGGGTACACTTATACGGAGAGTGATAGGGAGGAATACATTCAGGCATATTCTTTAAGCAGCAACGATACGATTAGAAATGAAGTGAACGGGATGGATCAATCATTACTCTCTATAAAGAATAAAAAATTTCCCATCGGCACTTCCTGTATTAACCATGATTTCTTCAGAGAATGTACAAAATGTTCCGGCATGGGAGACTGCTCATAGAAATCAATTGGATTTAGAATCTGGTAATCACCAGTTATATATTGTAAATGGAGGACATTATATCTGGTATACCAATTTAACGCAGGTTGTACAGCTTATCGATGAATGGAGAATAGAGAATCATTTTTAAAAGGAATCTGTGTGATGAGATTTCTAAATAAGAGAAAACAGAAGGGAAGTGTAGCTTGGGGAAAGTAACTATTTCAACTGTATTGGGATACAAAGAATATGTAGTGGAAAATATAAAAATCATCCGGGGAGAGGATGAAGAAAATTCCGATTTTAGGATTTATCCGGATTATCATAAGATTTATAGAGGACAGACGGAGATCGTCTTAACGAAAGCAGAGTATGAATTGTTTATGCTTTTGTCAGGGAGACCAGGTGTGATATTTACCAAAGGAAAAAAATTTTTTGAGATTCTTTATAACGAGGAATTGCCGGAAAGCATTGATAATATTGTGTACTGTCTGGTATCCAGTATGAGAAAGAAAATTGAACCGGAGCTAAAGCAGTGCCGCTATATTAAAACAGTGAGAGGTGTAGGATATAAGTTTGAAGGTAAAAAAGATGGACATCTTTCCAGAATAGTTGATCTGAAGACAGAGGAAAGTTTTTTAAAACCTCTGTCATTTTTTTGTTGCATTTTTATGCCATCTTGCGTACAGAAGTAGTGAAAGTCACCTACCAAAAAGTATGCCTTTTTGATGGGAGATGTAATAGGCTAGTTTTTTATTTCCAAAAAGTATATAAGAAAGTTTTGAGATATGCCAAAATATTTTAAGACCTTTTTGGGAATGTATAAAGGGGGATACGTATGGCATATTATGGGTATCACAGAATCAGTACTAAGGAACAACACTTGGACCGAGGTATTATAGAAATAAAGAGGTTCTGTGAAAATCAGAAAATTAAACTGGAAAGTATTTTTACAGATAAGATAACCGGTAAAAATTTTGACAGACCACGTTATACCGTTCTTGTGGAAGATGTTTTACGGGTAGGGGATACCCTGATTATTACAGAGCTGGACAGACTTGGCAGGAACAAGCAGGAGATTTTAAAGCAGCTACGTTTTTTAGAAGAAAAAGGGGTTCGGGTAATGGTATTGGAACTTCCTACCACGTTGTTTGACCTGTCTCAGATGGAAAATAATCTGGCAAAGATGATGATAGAAACAATCAATAATATGATGATTGAACTCTATGCATCCATGGCACAGGCAGAGATGGAGAAAAAGGAGAAGCGACAAAAGGAAGGTATGGAGGCAAAAAGGCTTCGGGGTGAATGGGATGAAGTAGGAAGACCACGGGCTATAGAACAGGAAAAGTTTAACCAGGAATTTATGAGGGTGGTACAAAAGAAGGTAACACCGACACAACTGCAGCGGGAGTTGGGGTTAACTTCTTCTACCTATTATCGGTATCGGAAAAACTTTTATGAAATTTTTCCGGAATTTCTTCAATCTGTATAGAGATGAGGTAATTACTAAGTAAAAGAAAAATTTAAGGAGGCAGATGTTATGAGTGAACACAGAGAAGGAACATTGTTTTATGATACTGAAACAGGGAGGTATGATATACGTTTTGATTTGGAATCTTTTTATGGAGGACTACATTGCGGGGAATGTTTCGATGTAAAGGTGAAAGATATTTGGATTCCGGTCCGAATTGAAATGGGAGATGACTGGTATCTGGTTGGACTGAACGTGTCGAGATTAGATGGACTGAGAGTACGTATGTAAATAGGAGGATAAGCCTGATGAGGGGAAGCACAATGAGAGAAAGTGTTACGGATGTTCGCATTATACTGGAATGCTTACAGGAAGCATATCAAATGGAAGGAGATATGGTACGGTCCGGGAAAAATATTCATGCGACTATGATATATCCATTTGTCCGTATGCTGCAGGAAAAGTGTAGGGATTTAACAGAGGAACAGATACATAAGACACTTTGGAAAGAATATGAGATTTCAGGGGCAGACAGGATGTTTGTGGAGAGGGCTTCAAAGATTTTAGAGCAATACGAAGGAGAATCTGAAGATGAGAAATAGTACAATGGAATATAAAGTAAATCAAGCCTATGAAGAACTAAAGCGTTTAATACAGTGGCATCCAGATAGCGAAGGAAAGTTTTTTACAGAAAATGGTATGCTTCTTGTTACCTGAACAAAGAAAATATTGGACAGAGGCTATCCGTGATTTGAGGCAATCTTTAGAACTGAACATGGAATGATATTTATTGAAAAATACAGAGGAAAATTGGAATGGTTGGATGATGTTTCGCTGTTGGAACTGGAAAGAAAGATAGGAGCAATTTATTTTGTTGATCATTATAAAATGATAGCAGACGAATTTCTATATAAAAGGATTTTGAAACTGCCTTATTTTGCGAATTGCAATGGAAACAGGGATAAGAAGTATAGACATTCCGTATATAGAATGGTCCTGCATATATGGAAAGGCTATTTATTTAGAAGAAAGTAAAGGCGGAGATTTGTATAAAAGAGTTAATGGAACGTTTCCTAAGATTTCAACTCAGTCGTTACGGATTATAAAGTTATTGCACAGGAAGCAAGGGAAAATATTTACAAAATCAAACGAGTACTATGTTCGCAAAATTTCTTGTGCTTGGGGAATGCCTGGGTTTCGTATCCATAGTTTTCAGGATTATAGGAGAAAGATAGAAATGGGAATTACAGTAGGTGTACAAGTTCCAAGGATCATTCCATTATAAAGAATAGGATAGATTGGAAAACGTTATAGGATGCTATATGAGCTGCTGTTGCAGTTCTAGTGAGTTTCAATAAAAATACGCAAATATAGTATTTGCGTATTTTTTATTGAAATTACAAATATATTTGCAAATAGATTGAATTATGAATAAAAACAATAAAACAAACGCAAATATAAACTTTGCGTTTGTTTTATTGAATTTATAGGTGCTATGTGATATACTACGAAAAGAAAGTAGGTGTAGTATGAATAGCAAAACAGCATTAGTAAAAAAAATACGAGATAATCAAACAAAATCTTGGGAATCAAACTACCTTTTATACAGATGAAGTAATTCCCCTTTTCCCGGAGTTAAAAAAGTCTACTTTATATTGGAATCTTTCTAAATTAGTAGAGGCGGGTTACATTAAGAGAGTGCGAAACGGTGTATTTTCCTTCAATGATTTGAAAGGCAGACAGGGAATTATTTTATGTGAAACAGCCCAAAAATTGAAAAATTACATGGATGAGCTGGGATTTTATTATTATATATCCGGTTTGGATATTTTGGCAAAATATATGTTACACATACCAGAACAATATCCTGTCATTGCATTTATTGAAAAAGCAGCAAAAGAGGAAATATATAACAATTTATTAGCAGAAGGATTTGAGGTGATAGAACCACAATACACGAAAAAAATGTATGAAGATGCTATGCTTTCAGGTAGCCATAATATGCAGGTGATTTTATACACAACGGAGGATTTTCAGTACAGTAGTGAAGGTCTGGCAAGTATAGAGAAGGCTTTTGTAGATCTTTATTTTGCAATAACGAGAAATGGATATCCACTATCATTGCAAGAATTGGTAAGAATTTATCAGAATCTCAGCAGATTGGGAAATATAGATAAAAAGAAGCTGATAACAGTAGCATCAAGAAGGAATATACAATATGATATTCGCTTTATCGTTGAAAATCGGTTTATTACAGATTCGGCAATAGAGTTTGGAAAAATACTTAGAAGGGAAGAATAAAATTTGGATTACAAAAAGTTATTTCATAAAGAGGAAGCATTTCAGAGAGAAACCTTTCAGAAGAGAATGGAAGAATTTGGGTTTAAAAATATGGCGAGAATGGAACTGTTTTTATGGGATCTTGAATTATTCTTGCATATTCAGAAAATACTAGGAGATAAAATAATATTGAAAGGTGGTGCAGCCACGCAGTTTTATCTGCCAAGGGATGCTCAAAGAACAAGTGTAGACATTGATATGTTATTTTTTGGAACAGAAGAGGAAATAAAGGAAACATTGAGGAAAATCGAAGAATATTTGGGGACAGAAGACGAATTGTTTTACTTTCATAAACATAGCCCTAAGAATCCGAAAACAAATCTTCCATTACATACATATTACATGAAAGTTCCTTCTGTACTATCCAATGCAGAACGTAATATGGATAGAGAGAGTATTCCCTATCAGGAATTAAAAATAGAATTTATTCTCCAGCCAGAAAAATGGGAATATGAAAGAAGAACGGGAGAAAACATATTTGCAGTAAACAGTTCATGGAACTATCAGATCCTTCCATTGAATTATTTATTTGCGGATAAGCTCACCACATTAGGTTGTAATACGATTGGCGTACAAAATGAAAGGCTGGATGAACAGGTGAAGCAGTTCTATGATATTATGATGTTGTCCAGAAACTGTATATCCGAGATGCAATGCTCTGTTGTGAAAGAAAAGTATTTAAAACGGGCAGAACAAGAATGGAATACAAGGAAGATTACACTGGGGAGCACGCTGGAGAGAAGAGATTATGAACCTAAATATATCGTAGAAGATGTTGAGAAACAGCTTTTGCGTTATCAACAAGCCGATAGCGGTGAAGATGCAGAATTGAAAAAGTTTATTAATGATTTTCATTCGTTATATTTAAACAGGAAAGTGCAGTATGATCCCAAAACGGTTGCCTGCGGAGCATCACTGGTTCGCTTGATGTATGAACTGATGATTTCAGGCATGGGTTGGGATAAAGTAAAACAGGCATTAGAGATTGCAAAAAAAATTAGGTATGGAGCATTTATCGGGACCAGAAAAAGGACGAAAAAATTCGTGAACTCAGAAATCAGTTTATTCAGGAATTTGGTAAAGATTCGGTAATCCCGGCATCAACTTTGAAAGGGAAAGATTTAAAAAGAGTGTTCTGGGCAATTGTAAATATTGATAATTTAAACAAGATTGAGGGAATGATATAAAATGAGATATTATATTGCAGATTTACATTTCTTTCATGAAAATTTGAATACAAAAATGGATAAACGTGGATTTGCAAATGTAAATGCAATGAATGATTATATGCTGAAACAGTGGAATAGTAAAGTGCGTAATAGGGATGAAGTTGTTATCTTAGGGGATTTATCATGGGGGAAATCTGAAGAAACAAACCAGTTGCTTCAGAAATTGAACGGACGTCTATATCTGATACAGGGAAACCATGACCACTATGTCAAGGATCCAAACTTCGACAGTTCACGCTTTGAGTGGATTAAAATGTATGAGGAACTTAGCGATAATAAGAGAAAAGTGATACTTTGTCATTATCCTATTATGTGTTATAACGGACAGTATAAATTGAATGCAGAAGGAAACCCAAAAACCTATATGTTGTATGGACATGTACACGATACGCAGGATCAGAGATTGCTGGAAAGATTTCAAGGAATCACATCTGAAACAACATTTCTGAATACACAGGGGGGAAACACAGCATATTCCATGTAATATGATTAACTGTTTTTGTATGTATTCAAATTATCAGCCGCTTACTTTGGATGAATGGATTGCGTGTGATAAGAACAGGAAACAAAAGAGCTGCCAGAATGTAAAGCGATATGAAAAAGAGCCGTCCAAAACTGGTCGGCTCAAAGTATTTATAGTTGTTTATGATTTCTTAGGAATGTCAACAGTTCCTAGTGTTTCAATTAAGGATAGGATTGCATCTGAATTTTGCTGAAATTGCGTTTGAAAATCTTCTGTAATATCATAGTTCAGATACAGAGTTATCAAAGTAGCATTCCATATTGAAATCATGGTCTTTTCTGATATGTGTTCTTCCAGAAATTGTAGATGTTTGCAGAGTGTTGCCTGTGTTCTTGTCCATGTAAAGAAATAGTCATCTTTTAGTGGAATGTTAAAACTACGAAACCATTCTCGGACGGTATGTGTTTCGATTCCGTCTCCGCACTCAGGATTATTAAAGATATATCCAACAGACAGTTCTTCTGGAATTTTTCGGAAAACTATCATCCGCAGAAAGGGTAAGATACCGACCAATCGGAAACATGGCACAGACAGTCGGTTTTACATCATGAACCAAACATTTCTGATCCTTTAATAAAGGGCAGCGTTTGACACTTCCTTGTGGTCTCAGGCGGACTATCGGGAAACGGGAGTTACATCCAATATAAGTTTCACAATATTGTTCCAAGGCTTCCGCTGGTGTAATTTGGAAAATTTTTTTGCTATGTTAAACAGATCTTTCGGGGATAAGAGAATATCCTCCCGGTGGATGCAGCACTTTCCGCATTGGGTACAGTGAAATGTAAATGTATCATCGAGACCGATTTCTTCATATCCTAATTGTTCATTTTAGTTCTTTTATTAAATTCATAATCATTCTCCTTGAAAAAAATATTTTTATGGCGGTTCTATTATTTTGTGTCTGAACACATTGCTTTTTCGTATTCTAGGATTTGTTTCCATGTCAACCATTCTGGTTTCCCATCATCCGGAAATTCATTCCAGAGTTTTTTCATGGCGGCAATTTGTTTGCTTTCATTGTGATAGTACAGATGTCCAGTACAACGGTTTCCGTAATTCAAGTAATACTCACAGTCGCTTTGTAAACGACTAAGCATCATGTACTGAAATTCATAAGGATTTTTCGGTTTATCTGTTAAAATTCTAAATGGTTTCCGGATAGGCATATCCGGTTCTCCATCAAATTCATTTCCGACTGCAGAGTGCAGATGAGGAATTTCAAAGTCACCAAGTTCTACATCTTTCCACAACTTCCCATATTGATCCTGGTATACCGGGCGAGCCCATTCGTCTGTACCAATATAATGAAGAAGACGAGAGGGTTCTTCTGGAATAGAAATCAGTTCATCCGGGGACATAATCACTTCATCCAAAGCAAGCTCATCCAGTTTTTTTCGGCATATTGTAAAGAGAAGAAAAGCGTTCCTCTAGTTTCCGAATGTCTGCTTCAGACTCAGGAAAATCAAAGCAACAGTGAATATCAGGAGTCAGATTGTCGGTTTCTTTATCTTCGCCGGTATGAATTTCCAAAATAACACCTTCCAATCTTGCATAATCGCTGGCATCGGTTGTCCGCACACGTTGTCCGGGTTTGAAGATGACATCTCCCCATTGTAATTCAGTTGTTGTATTGTTCATGTAATTCTTCCTTTCTTGATGGGAATTGGCATTGACAAAAGAGGGAATAGAATAAATCCATACCCCTTGTCCGTAACATCACATCTATGCCAATTCTCATAAATTCATAAATTTTCACTAATTCAGTGCTGTGTTTTTCGTGATCCTTCTAAATAAAAAGAGACCACTCGCAAGTAGTCTCTTCGTAAACATAAATTTAATTAAACTTGTATTGTTCCAATAAATAAATAGGCAGTGTTTCTGTTTTTCCGTCTATCCCTCCTTTGGTTGCCCCTTTTAAATAAAGAAGCTTATCTGCTTTTCCCTGAGCCAGAGCTTTCTGGGCAGTGGAAGCAGTCCCTTTTCCGGCTTTTACTTCTATTAAATATCGGGTGGAAGAAGATAGGCTTTGTGCCACAAAATCAATTTCTCCGCCTCGGTAAGTAGCAAAAGCTGGGGTTTCAAAGGAAATTTCCGGTGGAAAATCCTGGCGTTTCTTCAGGTTGATATAGACATAATTTTCATTTAATGTGCCTGCAAGTACACGGGAATCGGTACCGGTACGTGTCAGATAATAATTTGCCAGCCCCATATCCATGAAGTAGCAGCGGCTTGCAGACTTAAAATCCAGAATGTCCATTTCTGTTAATTTTTGCACAGAATCCAATGATTCCAGAAAAGTATAACCAGCTAATGGCACGGTTGCAGGTAGCCTTTGAAATATTACTGGAGTAGTCTTTGGTTACCAGCTTTTGCAATTCTTCGCTGATACTGTCTTCTGAAAATCCTTTCTTTCACGGTTTAAAATACGGCAGATGGAAAAGAAAATATGAGTAAACACTTTGGTATCCAAAATATCTGTAAAATAGCGAATGGACTCATTGGTAAAGGTATCAATGATTTTTACGAGTTCGCCCTGTGCCTTTACGATATTCCGGTTCTCCAGATAGTTTTCTACCACTTTGGGATAGCCACCAATTTGACAGTACAGATCATAGGTTTCCTTTAAGCGATTATAGACTTCTGCTTCAGAGGAAACAAGAGATATTTTTTTGGTAATCGTCATACAGATTCTGATCATAGGCCATCAAAAACTCTTCAAAAGAAAGCGTATAGATGGTGAGTTTGGTGACATCACCGCTGGAATAGCGAAACTCCGGATCATAAATTCTTCCAAGATAACTACCTGTAACGATAAAATGGGCTTTAAACTGTCGGGTGAACTCCCGGATGCGGTTATAAATTTCCGATGATTCCTGAATTTCATCAATAATGATGACGGTATCATCGGAATCAATAAAGTCCGGCTCATATAACTGGAAGGCATCATGGAGAGGATGCTCCCGCCGTTTTGTTCCAGGTGTCCAATTGGTTGCCTGTTTATAACATTCCATAAACTGTTTACCACTTAATTCAAACAGGTTAATATAAATTTTGTGTTTGTAGTTTTCGTCAGCAAATTTCTGTATCAGGTAGGTTTTTCCAACCTGACGGGCTCCACCGACTTCCAGGGTACTATGACCTCCTTCATTTTTCCAATCCAGAAGACGGTCATAGACAAAACGCATCAGATACATAAGCACAAATCCTTTCTTTAAAATCTATCTTCCATTATAGCAAAATATTTGCAGTTCATACAGTGCAAAATTGGATAAATTATTGTTTTAACATTCAAATTGAAGCTTCGCACGTATGTCCATAAGAATTCTGCCTAAATGATTTTCACCATATCCATTTACAGTTCCCCAAAAGGTGTCACCCCATGTATTTTCCTCTACTAACCTACGGTTTCCAGTAGAAAGAAGGAGGCGACAAAGTTCAGGGTTTTGCATGAATTTACACATACAAATTTCATACATACAGCGTATTTTGATTTTATCCCAATCTGGTCGTAGCATCAGGTTGCGTCCAAGCCTCTTTGCATCAGCGGGATTATGCATACAGAATTTACAAAAACGTTGCTGTTCTTTTACAGAGTATGTCTTTTGTGCCTGAAAAGCAGCTTCGCTGTTGGCATAGAGTTGCCCCATGTATGAAATAGATGCCGGATAAAAATTACTGAGAAACGCATAGCGTCCACGAAAACCTAAAATAGCGGGATCTTTTATTGAAATATTTCTTTGCATAACAGAATGTCCTTTCTAACAGTGTGTTCATAGTATTTATCATGTTTCATTTGGAATTTTATCCCCAGAGTTCTCCAGTAATTTCTAAAAGATAATCTTCATAAGGAAAATCCGGTGGGAGCAATCCCTCTAACCGTTGTTGACATTCTTTTATGACATCTTCGAAAGACTCATAGGCTTTTTTGAAAAAGGAGAAGGTTTTTCTAATAAATCCATAAAATAAAAATGGTCATCAATTTGTGGTTCGATTTCTTCTCCATCACAGATGCGCCAACAACGCAAATAATCGGCAGTGCCGTTGTAGCATATAGCATAATGGTCAAGAAGATAGTCAAAAAAATTCGTCATTATCAGATTTCGTAGAAAACATTTCATATAATTCGGGTTTTGTCTTTTCCCATAAGGGGAGTATATACTGTTGCATCAATGTAACGGATTCTTCGGATATAAGAAGTCCATAGCAGTGAAGTATAGAAGTAATTATGCTCATAGAGTCCTCCTGTTTGATGTAAGTTATTTTTTTAATATTCTGAGGCTTTGCTTTTCCCAGTTTATCCATAGACCTTTTTGTGACAAAACACGTTCTTGTATTTTATAATACAAAGGTATCTTTTTAGCTGAATTTGTTGTATCCCATTGATTTACAAGATTTAATAAATCTGTATCTGGGTAAGGAATACAAAAGTCATATTCATCGTATTCATCGGTTTTTTATACTTTGTGTAAGTCATTTTCCCTATGCCATCGGCAGGAAATTTTCCAAGATACACAGCACCATACTTTTGGCAATATGCTTCGAGCAATGCTTTTCTGTAATTTTGATAAATTTTTTTATCAGGAACAGAAAAAATGTCTTTGCTGAAGGGAAAGGCTTCGCTGGAAGTTATATAAAACTGTAAGCAAAGGATCTTCCTGCAGCGAAAAACGTGGAGTTCGCAGTGGTGGTTGTGCTAGAATAGAAGATATTTTATCCTGTACTTCTTTAAATACTGCAGAATAAACAGCTTTTTGATAATGCGGCATAGCATATTCAAGTTCTTCTAAACTGCAGAATGAATCCGTAGATAAAAGGGTATTTACACCAAGTGAAAAGCAGTAATCATATTTAATTGAATCTAGTAAATATGCAGCCATTTCTTTAGGTTCATTGATGCTTTTAGATTCTAATACTTCTGAGGTGTAGGGAGTTACACAAAGAACGGTGTATCCGGCTTTAGGTGAAAACACAACGTCTGTAGAAGCAAAAATTGATAACAATGGTTCTAAAACTTCAAGAAGAGCTTCCATTTGCATATTTCTTTTTTCTATACCCGATGGTGTATGAAAATATGGGGTTACTTCATTCAAATTAAGAATCTGAAAAGTCGCAAAAAGGTTCTTGATTTTGAGTACGCAGATAGGCGTAAAAAAGAAGAAAGGGATAGTTCGATTTCACTTTCCACATCAAAATAAAACTTCTCTTGTTCTTTTGCACTTGCATAAAAATCGTCTGGTTCAGCACACCCGTGTTCTTTTAAATATTCTAAGATAGCCCGCTTCATGGCATCTTTTGCCATGTCTGCTTGCAAATAGGGAGGTCCTATGGGGGTAATAAGAGTTTTAAGGTCATCATAATATGTAAGCAAATACATAATAGCAGCTCCTTTCTAAATCCACTTATCAACAAAAGAAATGGGAAAGCATTTTCGGCCTTCCCATTTTGTGAATCTTTGATTGATTAAAGTATTATCTCCAAACATCTCTGGTAGGGTAATAGATGACAGTAATATTCTGATAGCGTGCCATCGCATTCATTGGAATATCTGGTTCCCCATCAAAGGCATTATCGCAGGCACTGCATAAATGTGCAGGGCGGTCTGAGTAGGGTTCTACATCCTTCCATAGTTTTCCAGATTCATCCTGATATACGGGTCTGTCCCAGCTATCCCGACCTTTATATTTTAGATATATTTTATCTTTCATCGGAGTTCTCCTTTATGCAATCATCTCAAGAAACTCATCTTCAGACAATATTTTAATACCGAGAGCCTGAGCTTTTGTTAATTTACTTCCGGCTTTTTCCCCACAAATCAGATAATCTGTCTTTTTTGTGACAGAACTGCCGGCTTTTGCTCCAAGCTCAATGATCTTGGAGTTGATTTCATCCCTTGTAAAATGAGCAAGTTTTCCTGTTGCAACGATAGTACATCCTGTAAATACATTTTCTTTCATCATAGTGTTCATTTCCTTTCTTTCTTCAAATATAAGTTCTTTTTGGAGTTCGTGCCAGAGAATTAGATTGTTTTCATCAGAGAACCAGTCATGGATATTCTGATTCAGAGTATCACCAAAGTCATCTAACTGGGTGAAATCATAGTCACCAGAGGCAGCGTCAAAAAATTCCTGCAGACTGCCGTGGAATACTGTATCCAAAATCCTGCTTTTGGTTCGTCCGACCATAGGAATATCCATGGAAACCAGGAATCGGACAAAGGTAGTATTACGGCTGGAAGTAATGGAATTCCATAATCTTTCAAAGGATTTTTTACCGAAACCTTCCAACTGTAAGATTTCTTCCTGATGTTCATTTAGATGGTAAATATCCGGAAATGTCTGGAGATAACCCAAAGTCAGGAATTTTTCCAAGGTAGTTTCGGAGAGTCCCTCGATGTTCATTGCTTTTTTTCCAACGAAATGTGTAAAGCGTTTTCGGATCTGGCTATCACAGTTGGGATTGTCACAATGCACTGTTTCAATGAGACGCCCATCATTTCCTTTTCTTTGATAGATACGAGTCTGAGAACCACAGCATGGACATACTGGGGGAACTGCATCTACGTAATGACCACGTTCCAGATTTTCTTCAATATGAGGAATGATCATATTACGTTTCGATACAGAAATTCTACAACCTGGCACCAATTCTAATTCTTTGATAAAGGTCAGATTGTGAAGGGTTGCTCTGGAAACAGAGCATCCGTCAATTTCCACAGAGTCAAAAACTCCCACAGGTGCAATTTCTCCGAAACGGGTGGGTGTCCATTCTATATTGCGAAGAGTGGTTTCGTAAGTTTCGTCTTCAAACTTAAAAGCCAGTCCATCTTTATAATGATGTCCGGTACGCCCACAGCTTTTGGAATAGTCCAGACTGTCGAAAATCATTACAATTCCGTCAATAGGCAGATGTTTTTTGCCTGCCAGAACAGTCAGATTTTCAATATACTGGTTTACAAGATCCAAGGTTAAAGGCTGGGTTGCAATAATATAAGGACAAGGCTGGAAGCCATAGTCAAACAGGCTGGAAACCTTTATAGATCTGCTGTCTGGAAAGAGAAATGGAGAGTCCAGACCTTCCAGAACATTAAAAGGCATAAAGTGCAGACAGCGTCCTGCACAATTTGCCGGATCAAGACTTCGCACAGAGCCAGAAGCCAGATTTCGCCCATTTTTGTAAGGTTCTCCTTTTCCATCTCGGAGGGTTTCTTTTAAACGCTCAAAGTCATTGGTTGGGATGAAGGATTCTCCAACAATCACCAGCCGGCCTTTATATGGAATTGAGAGAGGGACATCAACGTATGCAGGGATGTTATGGGTGATAAGTTCCCCAATTTCTCCGTCGCCACGCGTGGAAGCCTCTACAAGTGTTCCATTTTCGTAGACTAATTTAGTCGTTAATCCGTCCAACTTCAGCATAAACAGAACTGGCTGCTTACCGGCAAAACTTATCAAGTCCTGTACCTGCTTTGTCTTATCTAAAGAGAGCAAAGGGACCGGATGCTTTACTTTGGGAAGTTCACTGATGGGAGTATAGCCTACGGTTTGTGTCGGTGAATTGGATAAGATAAAGCCTGTCTGCTTTTCTAATTCCACTAATTCATCGAAGATTCGGTCATATTCCGCATCACTGATATTCGGACTGTTCTCATTATAATAAGCGTTACGCTGTAAATTCAGATAGTCCACCAGTTGTTTGATTTTTTGCCACGTTTGATAATTCATTAGAGTGGTTCATTTTATTCTTGTCTCCTTTTCTATGGTATAGTTGTAATTCTTATTTGTTCCGGTTTTTGCTTCCTCCTTTCTTTGCGTTCAGGCATAAAAAAAGGAGAATGACACGGATGTTCATTCTCTAATGCGTGCAGTTTCCTGCAAAATAAAAAAGGCCAGAAGTCCCTGCTGGTAGCGTGGTATACTTCTGACACTTTTACAAACCTAAACTGCGTGCGTATATCCTTTCCGGATGACACAAATAATAATTACATAGTAAGTGTAACACTATATGTAGTATGTGTCAATATAAAAGCACTATATATTGTTTATTCTGAGAAGAAAATTACTATATATAGAGGAAGCATGGATATGGAAAATATTATCTCTTGATTTCAGAACGTATGTTCTATATAATGAGATATAAAGGAGGGGAACGTGAGTTTGGAAAAAGTGATTTTTCATATAGATGTAAATTCTGCCTTTTTTGTCCTGGGAAGCGGTATATCGGCTGCATCATAGAGCATGGGCAGGACATCCATCCGTCTGAATCTGCAATTGTACTTACAAAGGAGTGTAGGGAAGTGGCTGCAAGGCAGATGCAGTGGGGATTTCCGAGGTTCCAGGGAAAGGGATTGCTTATCAATGCAAGGGTAGAGGCTATACTGGACAAGAAGACCTTTCGGGACAGTGTGCTGCATCGAAGATGTGTGATTCCTGCCCATCACTTTTACGAATGGAGTAAAAACAAAGAAAAAGTATACTTTTCAAAGTCCAAAGCAGGATGCCACATTATTTATGGCAGGGTGTTATCAAATCTATAATGGTCAAAATCGTTTTGTAATTCTGACTACGCAGGCAAATGCTTCTGTAGCACCGGTGCATGAACGGATGCCATTGCTTTTGGAACGACAAGAACTGGAAGATTGGATTATGGAGGATGCAGCGGTAGAATTTATTCTTGCTAAGAAGCCCATACTGTTGAATCGGACAGCAGAATATGAACAACTGAAATTATTTTCATAAGAAGGGAAACCCATAAAAGTTTCCCTTCTTGACATAAAAATTCTTGAATTTAGAATCCATTGTTTATTTGTTCTGTTGCTGCAGGCATAGGAGGACTGGATTTTACATAGATTAATAGTTTCCCATGCAGATCCAAATCCTGTTTACTCCATTGCCCATTCTCATAAACCTTTTGGGTAATTGTATTGTAGATAATTGGCGTATCCTCTATACGTTCCATATCAACTACAAGGCAATCCTGAAGGGCAATATATGGATATAGAGCATCCTCAATATATGTCCTTAATTTTAATGCCTGCCTGTGCAGTAGTTCCACATCATACAGTTTTGATAAGGTATAGCCCATTTCTTTGAGTATCCCGGATGTTGTAATGGTTTGTTGGATAACAGAAATCTGCTCTTCCAGAGACACATTTGGATTTATCATAAGCTTTGATAATGTAATTTCTTTTACAAAAGCTGTCGCTGTATCACCAATTTGCTTTTTTAGGGTTTCATAAGGAACCCGATACTGTGTCTGTAAAATTTCAAGTGGAACGTATTCCCGGTTTTTCTTTAAAGTTGAAAGCAATTCACAAAGCTTGCTTCCCAATTCATATATGTTATTCAAGCACACATCACTTCCGATACGGTCTCTGGTGTATGAACCAAATGGTAAATGGTATTTTCTGTTTCGAAAACGATACTGTCATTTGATACTTCCAAAATCGTTAGGATAGGAGATGTCAGAATAGAGAAACCATTGACCCCAGAAATAATAGCACGTTCCCCAACCCGTAGCGGAGAATGAAACCATCCTGAGAGTGTCGTTATTTGTTTATCTTTCACATGGTGCTTTCGATTTGTCATAGTGTTCACACTCCTTTTGTAGCGTCATAGAAAAATCTGTTTTTCATGGCTCGTTTTTTCATGTAACCGAGTAACTCAAACGAAAAATATCCTTTCGATACAGGTATATATTCGTCTGGGTGTTCATATAAGGTGGCACGGATACGTTCCTGATAATGCGGATTCTTTTTCGCTTTTGGGTGTTCTTTTAATAAAGCGTACAGGTCTTTTAAAGCCCCTCTTCCTCCAATACTCTCCATTGTCATCCGGATTAGATGATGCCAAGTCAGTGCAAGAATATCTGTATTTTGTACAGAAAACACACCTTCTTGCCGGATGCTGAAGGGGATAATGAAAGAATCCGGTTTTTTTCAGCAACAGAGCATATTCTGTCACAATGGGAATGAAAGGCTTTTTGTACGTCCGATTGTCGGAAACACAATTAAACTGGCCCTTTACCAGAAAAGATTCAAAATCACCCATCCGCATTAAATCATGCTGCATACTATAGAACTTACCATGGAGCCGCATATCGCCTACCAGTATGGCAAGCCTGCCACCTTTCCGAAGTGCCAGGAAAAATTTCCGGATACAGTGATTTAGTTTTCTAAAATACCGAATAGTTTTCACAGCGGGATAGGTCGTCCGGGTGAGGGTTTCCCCAGATATTTCCGGAATACTGGATCATATTATGGTAAGGTGGATGGAAAAAGGATGAGATCAGCGGAATCCATCCACTTCATCTTTTAGGGCATTCCAGTTACCTTTTCCATAAGCAGGTGCCGGATTTAGATCATAGAGCAGGGAACGTACCTGATAACGGTCAGCCGCCGCCTTTGAAGTCCCAGAGCCACTCATAGGATCTAAGAGGGTAAAGGTGCTGGTATCTTTTCCGTAATATCGCTTATCGTCCAGGCAATAGCGTAGAAGTGCTGCAATCACTTCGGGAGAGCAGTTACCACGCCACTGGCTGTTACCGCCTTCGCCCCGTTCTGGGTATGCCATGAAAGAAGTCAGTTCCTTTCCCACACGTTTTCGCAATCCTTCCGTTCCAAGCATGTCAGCGACAGTACGCCATTGGGGACCAAATTCAGCTTCTAATAATTGTGCTGCCCGATGCAGCATTAAGTCATTCATTTTATATCACCGTCCTTTCATAATTTTGTTGAATGTAGCGGGAAATCGCCGCCGCAGTCATTTTGGCACAGCCTAAATCCATTTCGCTGAAAGGCTGTTGATTTTTTTGGTACACAGTAAAAGTCCCAACGTTTCACCCAATTCGTTTTTTTAGAATAGGGAAAAAGGCTGATATGGGATATTTTCCTGTCATAGTAGGGTATATGCGTTCCTTTTCAGAGAATAATTTCATCTTTCCCTGTTGCAGAAGCCTTTGAATACTTTCTGTTACAGGCATATTAAGTGCTGTATGATAATTCTTGGAAGCAATGATTTTGGAATGATTACATAACAGGATCCGGCAAGGGACATTACTATGTAAAATATCCAGAAAACTGTCTAACCGGATATCCATAGGGATATGGGAGTCGCATTTACGAAGACAGATGTTGCGTGTGTCAGCTTCCAGCATCAATACATCGCCTGTATGAAGTTGTAGGGCTTTTCTTACTTTGGCAGGAATAATGATCCGCCCTTGTTGGTCAATATTTAGTGTTGTGGCATAATCCATAGAAATCTCCTTTCCTTTATAAAAAGAAGCAGTCTTTTCGGCTGCTTCTTTGTTGAAATTCTTTAAGCGACATACATACCATTCAGATATTGCTCTTGTGGTTGTTCCTGCATATAGGAAGACATTTCATGTGGCTGTATGTTTTGTGCCATTCGTGCTTCCTGTTGCTTTTTAAAATTGTTGTTTGCCGTTTTGAATCAGGAAGGATGCAACGTAGTTTTTCCCCAATTTACGATATAAGAATCAGCACGTTTTAACAGCATATAAAAACTCCATATCTGTCAATTGGATAAAAGCACTTTTTTCCAGAGATAAAACTTTGAGCCTGCATATAAGTGCCGCCGTTATGATTCTTTTTCTTGATACCTTTTCCGTTATTAATTTGAATTCTCCACGGGCTGGTCAGTATTTCCTGCTGGTTGTTATATACGTGGCGGGAAATAAAAAACTGTTGTGCAGTAGAATAGCCATTGCCAT
>ENA-OQCV01000144-OQCV01000144.1-human-gut-metagenome-genome-assembly--contig:-NODE-144-length-20168-cov-2.509755_pt1 | contig 20168 bp, 22 predicted proteins | sample MGYA00242766_ERZ504592 | MGnify/ENA primary metagenome ERZ504592 (study PRJEB26092, sample SAMD00036315) | human gut metagenome | host: Homo sapiens | study: EMG produced TPA metagenomics assembly of...
CTACTTTGTCTACAACTTCATGTTTAGCAGAACCTTTAGTTGAGAAGCTCAGCATAGCTACACGTGGATCAAGTCCGGCAACTGCTTTAGCTGTCTGTGCTGTACAGATTGCGATTTGAGCCAATTGGTTTGCATCTGGAACAGGAGTTACGGCTACGTCACCCATTACCAATACACCATTGTCACCACATTCTGGAGCATGAGTCAAAAGCAGCATGGCACCAGATACGCAAGTAATGCCCGGAGCTGTTTTGATAATTTGCAATGCAGGGCGCAGAACGTCGCCGGTAGTATTGCGTGCACCAGCCAACTGACCGTCAGCATCGCCCGCTTTGATAATCAAACAGCCCAAGTATAATGGATTGAGAACCAGTTTACGGGCTTCTTCGATAGTCATTCCTTTTTCTTGCGAAGTTTCGCATAACAAATGTGCGTATTCTTCTTGTTTCGGATGGTTTTCCCGGATCGATGATTGTTGCTTTATGGATATTTCCTAAGCCCCATTCTTTTGCCAGACCCATGATTTCATCGGGATTTCCCAACAGAATCAGCTCAGCTACACCATCTGTCAATATCTGATTGGCAGCTTTTAAAGTACGTTCTTCAGTTCCTTCCGGAAGCACAATGCGCTGTTTGTTTGCTTTCGCGCGCTCAACGATTTGAGAAATTAAATCCATGATAATATATTAATTATGTACGTTCTAAAGACGAGTGTTGTTTTTCACGATGCAAAATTAGCTAATTTTGCAATATCTACATTGCAAAATCAATATTATTTTGGTTTAAAGTATGCTAAAAGTGTATGTTATTGAACACCAAACGGGATGTTTCCTTAACTTTGCGCAGTTTTCAATAAGTTTTCATTAAATTCATAAGGTATGATACGTCAATGCGCCATCCTTTTCGGATGCTTAGCTTTGGGTGAACTGATTGTTTTCTTTACGGGTATCAAGTTACCTTCCAGCATCATCGGTATGCTGTTGCTCACCCTATTCTTGAAATTGGGTTGGATTAAACTGCACTGGGTGCAGGGTATGTCCGACTTCCTGGTTGCCAACCTGGGCTTCTTCTTCGTACCGCCCGGTGTAGCTCTCATGCTTTACTTCGATGTCATCGCCTCCGAGTTCTGGCCGATAGTGACCGCTTCCATAATCAGCACCCTGCTGGTGATTGTAGTCACCGGATGGGTTCATCAACTAACACGTAAAATCAAATGAACTTTTTAGAAAACGAATTTTTCCTATTGGCTGTCACCTTCGGGATTTTCTTTCTGGCCAAACTCCTGCAGAAAAAGACCGGCATCATGTTGCTGAACCCCATCCTGCTGACAATTGCCATCCTCATTGTCTTCCTGAAGATGACACATATCAGTTATGAGACCTACAATGAAGGAGGACATCTGATAGAATTCTGGCTGAAACCCGCTGTTGTGGCCCTGGGAGTCCCCCTATACCTCCAATTGGAAACGATTAAGAAACAGCTGCTCCCCATCATGCTGTCACAACTTGCCGGCTGCATTGTGGGAGTTATCTCTGTCGTGCTGATAGCTAAATTGATGGGGGCTTCCGACGAGATTATCTACTCCCTGGCGCCCAAGTCGGTCACTACGCCGATAGCCATGGAAGTAACCAAGTCGCTGGGCGGCATTCCCTCACTTACCGCCGCCGTAGTGGTCTGTGTAGGCTTGCTGGGAGGAATACTGGGCTTCAAGACCATGAAACTGACCCACATCGGCAGTCCTATGGCACAAGGCCTTTCCTTGGGAGCCGCTGCCCACGCGGTAGGAACTTCCACAGCCATGGACATCAGCCGCAAATACGGCGCATTCGCCAGCCTCGGCCTGACCCTGAACGGTATTTTTCACTGCATTGCTGACCCCAACTATTCTGCGATTATTAGGGCTACTCTAACAAAATCTTCTTATTTTTGTTATCTATAATCATAACCAACTAAAAACAACGTATGATTTCATTTAAAGATATCGAATTACAAGACAAAGAACTGATTACTTCCTATACACAGAACAGTCCGCGACGGAATTGTGACCTCTCATTCTCCAACCTATGCAGCTGGCGTTTTCTATACAATACAAAGTTTGCCATCATGGACGGCTTCCTCCTGCTGAAATTCTGGGCAAACGATGAACTGGTGTACATGATGCCGATAGGTAACGGAGATTTGACAAAAGTACTGGACGCACTGGTCGAAGACGCACACCGGGAAGGGGAACCTTTCTGCCTGCTGGGAATATGTTCGGGCATGTGCTCGGAACTGGAAGCCTTCATGCCCGGAAAATTCCAGTTCACAGCAGACCGGGACTATGCCGATTACCTCTATCTGCGTACAGACCTCGCCACGCTTGCCGGAAAGAAATTCCAGTCCAAACGGAATCATGTCAACAAATTCAAACGCACCTATAATTACGAATATACTCCCATCACTCCCGACCGCATCCAGGAATGTCTGGACCTGGAAGCCGAATGGTGTAAGGCCAACAATTGCGACCAGCATGAAGGAACGGGCAACGAACGTCGCGCACTGGTCTACGCCCTCCACAATTTTGAAGAACTGGGATTGACCGGAGGCATCCTGCATGTAGACGGCAAAATTGCCGCCTTCACTTTCGGAATGCCCATCAACCAAGATACCTTCGGAGTACATGTGGAAAAGGCCGACACCAGCATAGACGGAGCGTACGCAATGATTAACTATGAATTTGCCAACCATATCCCCGAACAATATGTCTACCTCAACCGTGAAGAGGATTTGGGTATTGAAGGATTGCGCAAGGCCAAACTTTCGTACCAGCCTGCCATTATTCTGGAAAAATACGTGGCATGCCTGAAAGATGAACCGGTGGAAGCTATCAAATGGTGAGAGTAAGGATTAGAGATTAAGGATTAAAAGGATAAGGGATTGATGATACGGGAAAAGGTAAAGAACTTATGGAAGCTCTGTTTCAATGATAGCGAGGAATTTACTGAACTGTAATTTTCGGCTCCGCTACAACAATGATATCAATATTGCCATCCAAAGCGGCGAAGAAGTGATTGCCGCCCTACAGATGTTGCCTTATCCTATGACGTTCGAAGGAGAAGATATTCATACGGCCTATATATCCGGCGCCTGCACACACCCTGATTACCGTAACCGGGGCGTAATGCACGAGCTGTTATCACAAGCCTTTGCACGGATGCTACACAATAATGTCGCCTTATCCACCCTGATACCGGCAGAACCGTGGCTGTTCGACTACTATGGCCGCAGCGGTTATGCCCCCGTATTCCGCTATGCCGAAGAGACCTTTATCGCTTCCGGTACACCGACAGCCGATACGGGCCTTACTTTGGAAATGTCTGCCGAATATACTGAAAAAAGGATATGAATATCTCGACCGGAAATTGCGGGAGCGCCCTTGCTGCATCCAGCATACGGAAGAGGATTTCCAGGTTATCATTGCCGATTTACAACTGGGACAGGGCTTCGTTTGCACATTGAGCAATGGGGAGGAAATCACGGCTTTGGCCATTACCTATCCGATAGGGAAAGCCAACTGGCGCATTGGAGAAATCGTGTCGGATACTCCCGCAACAAAAACTTTACTGCTTCAACATATCTGCCAAAACCTGAATCTCCCGTCCATCCGGGTTCTCACTCCTCCCGCTACCGGTGAAAGCCAACTTTTGGGCATGGCACGCATCATCAATGCCAAAACCATGCTGCAACTCTATGCTACGGCCCATCCGGAACTGGAACTCAGCATTCATCTCACCGATGAGCAGGTCAGTGCCAATAACGGCTACTACTACCTGAACAATGGTAAATATATGAATAGTGCCAAGCGTCTGCCGGGCAGCCACTTGGCACTTACAATCGGTGAACTCACCGAAAAAATATTTGCAACATCAAGCCCATATATGAGCCTGATGTTGAACTAGCATTATAATCCGCTGAAGTCGACTCCCTCAAATACCAGCGAAGGAATCTGCCATGAACGGTTCGGTTGAGGGTCATTGCCCACAGCAACCAAGGAATTCCATAAAGTAACCATGTTACCCGTCACATTCATTTCGTTGACGGGCTGTGTCAGCTTGCCGTCTTCAATAAGGAAACCCTCTATACCATAAGAGAAGTCACCGGTACTGCTATTGCTGTTACCGCCATTGAAGCCCGTAACCAAGATGCCTTGTTTAATATCTGCAACCAATCCGTTCAGGTCCTTATCGCCCGGTGTCAGAATTAGACGTGAAGGTGCACTGATAGTAGGAGCTATATCCATCTTCTTACCATTGTAGGTATCGATGAAATAAGTTTTCAGCACGCCTTTGTCAAAAACAGTGCGGGGTTCGGTAGCCACACCCTCATTATCGAAATAGCGTGAACCGTTTGCACCGATAGCATGCGGCTCGTCACGCAACGTGAAGAGGTCGGAAGCCACTTTCGTATCCAGCTTATCCATCAGGAAGGAGTTCTTTTGTTGCAAAGCACTGCCATACAATGCACTTAGCATCGGACTGAGCAGGTTTCCCACATTCATAGGGTCAACCACCATTGTATATTTACCCGACTTTGCTTTCTTCTGTCCCAGCTTGCGCAATACGCGTTCCAATGCCTTGGCACCGATTCCCGTCTTCGTCAATTTATCATAGAACAGAGCCGAGTCGTACCAGTAATCCTGAGGGCGAGCTTCGCCCTCTCCCTTAATGGATACACTGGCTGAGACAGAGAACCAGGTACTCTTCGACTCGCCTTCAAATCCGTTGCTTATCAAACGATAGGAAGAACCCTCGCCATCACTATAAGAAGAATCAACCGAAATGATACGCTCATCCTTGCCCAATACCTCCTCTGCAGCAGCACGTGCAATCGCCACTTTATCATCCGGGTTGACTTCATAGAGTTTCTTGTCAAAAAAGCTGCAAGTCAGGCTTGCCTCCTTTATAGTAGCGTGCAGGGTCGGCCAGCATACGCGACTCATCCACCGCCAGATAGCGGGTAGACTCTATACCATTCGTGATAAGAGTTTCCAATTCTTTCTTATCCAGCCGATTGGTGGAAAAAGAGCCGAAACGTCCGTCCACATAAAGATTCAATCCCAAACCATTCTCCGTAGACTGCTGCAAACGGTCCATTTTGCCGTCACGCAGTTCAAAAGAAGAATTAGAATTTGTATATAGCACCAGTTTGGCTGCCTGGCAACCGTTCTTCAAGGCATATTCCATTGCCCATTGTGCCAATTTCTTATTGTCGTCTGTAATCATGTCTTTAATTGATAGTTGATAATTAACTTTCTCCTCCTACAGTCAGCTTGCTGACTAGTGCCGATGGCATACCGCAGGTAACGGGACAAGACTGACCGTCTTTACCACAGGTCCAAGTACCGTTGTCAATCTTATCGTTATTTGCCACCATCGTGATGTCAGCCAATGCTTTCGGACCATTACCGATGATATTTATATCCTTGACGGGCTGCGTCAACTTGCCATCCTCAATCAAGTAACCCGACTTCACAAAGAAGGTAAAGTCTCCGGCACCGATTTGCACCTGGCCATTGGTAAACTGGTCACAATAGATACCTTTCTTCACGGTGGAGATAATGTCCGCTTCCTTCATATTGCCGGCTTCCATATAAGTGGCACGCATACAGGGGGATAGGAGTATTACGGAAAGTATCGCGACGTCCGTTTCCAGTAGGAGCCACCCCATAATGCTTGGCACTGATGCGGTCGTGCAGATAACTGGTCAGGATACCTTCCTTCACGATATAGGTTTTCTGGCCTTCCACACCCTCATCGTCGAAATTCACGGCTCCACGATTGAAAGCGATGGTACCGTCATCCACCACGTTGATATGCTCATCGCACACCTTCTTTCCCAAAAGGTCGCAGAAAATGGAAGTACGTTACGGTTGAAGTCAGCCTCAAAAGCATGTCCTATGGCTTCGTGCAACAAGATACCCGAACCGCCAGCCCCCATCACGACGGGCATTTCGCCACCTTTGGGTTTCACAGCCTTGAACAAGATAGCAGTCTTATCCACCGCCTCACGTGCAATAATATCCACGATGTCATCCGTCATGAATTCAAAACCCTTGCGGTAAGAACGACCGGCATAACCGTTCTCCATCTTTCCATTCTCTTCCATGATGCAGACTGCCATAAAAGAAACCATCGGACGGTAGTCGTAGTAGCTCACGCCCTCGGAATTACAGAACAGCACGTGCGATGTACTGTCAGAAAGAGAAGCCTGCACCTTACGTACACGATTGTCCAAAGAGAAAATCTTTTCGTTCAGCTTTTCTAAATAAGGTATTTTTGCCTTGACACTCACGTCCTCCCAAGGTTCAGTGACGGCATAGCGGCTTTTGGTAATTGTCTTTTCCGTCAGTCCTACAGATTTTCCGGCCTTGCCCGAAGAGGCGATACGGGCAGCAGTACGTGCAGCACGCAGCATTTCTTCCATAGTTACCCCTTCCACATAAGCATACCCCGTCTGGTCGCCTGCCAATACGCGTACGCCCATACCGAAGTCAATGTTAGCTCCACAGTTGTTTACTTTGCCGTCCATCAGAACCACACTGTTGTTGAATGTGTGTTCAAAATAAAGGTCGGCATAATCGCCGCCTTTTTCCAGAGCGGCAGCCATCACTTTCTTCAAGTCAGCCTCCGTCACACCGAAGTGAACCATTGCCGAAGCTACGGCAGACTGATTATCTGCTCCTCCTAAAGCTCCGCGTACTGACGCAGGCATAGCCAACGAGGGTACTGCCAGCGAACCTAACATCGCCAGACTTCCCGTCCGTAAGAAATTTCGTCTATCCATCCTTTTCAGTTATTAGTTATAAGATATTGTTTTTTGATATCATAGTTATATGACGTAAAAATTAGGAGATTTTGTCACACCTTAGCTTTCCTTTGTTAACAAACTTTCCAATTCCTCTGCATTCAGACGCAGATAGAATTGTCCTTTGTAAGCCACTGAAATACCTCCGGTCTCCTCCGATACAATGATGGCATGCGCATCAGACACCTGGGAAATTCCCATGGCAGCACGATGCCTCAGCCCCAGTTCCTTAGGAATGTCCAGATTATGGGAAACAGGCAGGATACATCCCGCCGCTTTGATACGTTTCTTACTGATAACCATCGCTCCATCGTGCAACGGACTGTTCTTAAAGAAAATATTCTCAATCAGACGCTGGTTTATATCGGCATTGATAATTTCTCCCGTACGCACCACATCATCCAAAGGCAAATTATGTTCAATGACAATCAAGGCACCAACCTTCTGCTTCCCCATGCTGATACATGCCATTACCACCGGCATGATGTCGTCATGTTCCAACTTCTCTTTCTTATTGCCGGTGAAGAAGCGTACCAGCGCACTGGCATGCTGATGCGAACCGAGTGTCAGCAAGAAGCGCCGTATCTCGTCCTGAAACAAAATGATAAGCGCCAGCACGCCCACACTGACCAGCTTGTCGAAGATGGAGCCGAGCAATTTCATCTCCAGCACCTGCGACACCACCAGCCATATCAGGATAAACACCAGAATACCCGTAAACACATTGATAGAGCCGGAGGCTTTCATCAGCTTATCACGTATAGTACAGCAAGAAAGCCACTAACAGAATATCTATAAAATCTTTTATTCCAAATTCAAAAAAGCACGATATTGAATGATTAGGGGTTAGGGATTAGGAATTATTTCGCATGGCTTGCACAATCCGTACGGTTTCCACGGCTTCTTTCACGTCGTGTACGCGGAGGATGTCAGCACCTTTCAGCAAACAGATGGTATCGAGCACCGTAGTACCATTCAGCGCCTCCTGAGGAGTAATGTCCAACAAGCGGTATATCATCGATTTACGTGAAAACGCCTACCAGCAAAGGCAACTCAAAAAATACGGAACTCTTCCAGATGGGACAGCAATTCATAGTTATGCTCCATTGTCTTTCCAAAGCCGAAACCGGGGTCCAGAATGATGTCTTTTACACCTAAGTCACGTAATTGCTGCACCTTGCGCGCAAAATACAAAGAAAACCTCTTTCAGAAGATTGTCGTAATGAGGATGCTGCTGCATACTTTGCGGAGTGCCTTGCATGTGCATCATAATATAAGGTACGTTCAATGCCGCAACGGTATGGAACATATTCGCATCCATCTCACCGGCCGCAATATCATTGATGATGGCAACACCATACTCCTCCACACACATTCTTGCCACATCCGCCCTAAAAGTGTCTACTGACACCACAGCATCCGGCTGTATCTCAAAAGTATTTTCAGGCCCATACGCAACCGTTCCATCTCCTCCCTGGCAGAGACATTGTCGGCATTAGGACGGGAAGAGTAAGCGCCTATGTCAATAATGGCCGCTCCCTCCGAAACTATCTGTTTCACCCGGCGTACTATTTCCGCCTCTGTCTGTGTACGGCTACCGGCATAAAAGGAATCGGGAGTAACGTTCAGTATGCCCATGACACGGGGTTGAGAGAGGTCGAGCAGCGAACCGTTGACATTTATATATCGGGCAGTTGTAATTTCCATAGGCAGTCTGTTCTATATAGTACCTGCAAATGTAAACAAAAAAGTGGTTTCAAAATACATAAACTCATAAAACTGATAAGTTTTTTGCTTGTACCCGGGAAGGGAGAGGATTAAAACTATATCTTTGCACGATGGTTTACCACAGATTACACAGATTCACACAGATTGATTTAATTATAAAGTCATGGATATAACAGCTATACATCAGATATTCCTAACATGCACCAGTGTCACTACTGACAGCCGTAACTGCCCCCAAGGCTCTTTATTCATTGCGCTGAAAGGCGAGTCGTTCAACGGAAATGCCTTTGCCGCCCGGGCGCTGGAAAGCGGAAGTGCTTATGCCATAGTGGACGAAGAAGCCTATGCCCCTGAAGGCGATACACGATACATCGTGGTGGAAAACAGCTTGAAAACCTTGCAACAACTTGCCAATTACCACCGTCGGCAGATGCGTACACCCATCATCGGCATTACGGGTACAAACGGAAAGACTACTACCAAGGAACTGATGTCCACCGTACTTTCGCAAACTCACAACGTGCTCTATACCTTGGGAAATTTGAACAATCACATCGGTGTTCCCCTCACCTTGCTCCGCCTGCGCCCTGAACACGACCTTGCCGTGGTGGAAATGGGTGCCAGCCACCCGGGAGACATCAAGGAGCTGGTAGAGATAGCCGAACCTGACTACGGGATCATTACCAACGTAGGAAAAGCCCATCTGGAGGGATTCGGCTCTTTTGAAGGAATCATCAAGACCAAAGGAGAGATGTACGACTATCTGCGGACGCGGAAAGAAGCTACCATCTTTATCCATAACGACAACCCCTACTTGAAAAAGATAGCCTACGGACTCCACCAGATTGCCTACGGCAGTGAGGACGGGCTGTACATCAACGGACACGTCACCGGCAATTCTCCTTACCTCACCTTCGAGTGGAAAACGGACAACGAAAGCAAATATCACGAAGTACAAACCCGGCTTATCGGTGAATATAACTTCCCCAAATGCTCTGGCAGCTGTCACCATCGGACATTTTTTTGGTGTGGAACCGGAGAAAATAGACAAGGCACTGGTCGGATATACCCCGCAAAACAACCAGTTCACAACTGAAAAAAACAGCGGACAACACTCTGATTATCGATGCCTATAATGCCAATCCCACAAGCATGATGGCTTCCATTAGTAACTTCCGGAACATGCAGGCCGAAAACAAAATGTTGATATTGGGAGATATGCGGGAGTTGGGTAAAGACAGTGCCGACGAGCACCAGAAGATTGCAGACTATCTGGAAGAATGCGGATTCAAGGATGTAGTTCTTGTAGGGGAATTGTTTGCCGCCACACGCCACTCTTATCAGAGTTATCCCGATGTAACCGCACTCATCGCAGAGCTGCAAAGAGAGAAACCTTGCGGGAAAACAATTCTGATAAAAGGGTCGAACGGCATCAAGCTAAGTTCCGTAGTTGAATACTTATAATCCTATTTCATCCTTGGCCTTAAAATGAAATAGCCGACCATTGATGCAAGCACCGCTCCCGTGGTATTGGCCGCAAAATCCAGCCAGTCTCCACCACGGTATGTCGTGCAGTATTCTTGCAGCAACTCCACCATTCCGCTGAACAAAATCGGGGACAGACAAACGCCCCTGCCCATGCATGCCATAAAGGGGCGTTGTCTCTCCGGTGAGCGCGAAGAAACTCCAGCCACAGCATTCCTGACATGCCGAAATACATACAGATATGCACCACCTTGTCTATATTGGGAATCTTGCTTATTTCTGTAGAAGGCGGTTTAAAGAATGAAAGATAAATCACCGTCAGAATAATAAAAAGCGACACCGGATATTTCTTAATATAAATATAGCATATACCAAATTATCAACGAACTGTGCGCAAAAGTACAGAACATTTTCTATATTTGCATGTTTTAGCTGGTATTAATAACGAATTGAAAGAAAAATTCTACGTTTTATGACAAAAAGTGACAGAGCCAACTTCGGAAGCAAATTAGGCGTCATACTTGCCTCGGCAGGCTCCGCAGTCGGTTTAGGCAATATCTGGCGTTTCCCGTTTGAGACCGGGAATCACGGAGGTGCGGCATTTATCTTTGTATACCTGGTTTGCGTGCTCATTCTCGGCATCCCCATCATGATTGCAGAATTCCTCATCGGCAGGCGCTCGCGTGCCAATACGGCAAGGGCTTATCAGAAATTGGCACCCGGCACGCATTGGCGCTGGGTAGGACGTATGGGCGTACTGGCCGGATTCCTTATTCTGGGATATTACTCCGTTGTGGCAGGATGGACGCTTGAGTTTATCGGCGAAGCGGCTACCAACAGTTTTTGCCGGGAAGTCGGCAGCCGATTTCATCGCATCCTTCAACAGCTTTGTCAGCAACCCCTGGCGTCCGGTCATCTGGCTGGTGCTGTTCCTGCTGGCCACCCATCTCATCATTGTCAAAGGAGTGGAAAAACGGTATTGAAAAATCAGCCAAAATCATGATGCCAATGCTATTTGTCCTATTGATAATCCTTGCCATCTGCTCCATATCCCTGCCCGGAGCAGGAGCAGGCATTGAATTCCTGTTGAAACCGGACTTCAGCAAAGTGGACGGCAATGTGTTCCTTGGAGCCATGGGCCAGGCATTTTTCTCCTTGAGCTTGGGGATGGGATGTCTCTGTACATACGCTTCTTACTTCCGCAATGATACGAACCTGCCCAAAACGGCACTCAACGTGGCGGCTATCGACACCATGGTAGCCATTTTGGCAGGATTCATCATCTTCCCTGCCGCCTTCTCTGTAGGCATCAAACCGGATGCGGGTCCTAGTCTGCTATTCATCACCTTACCTAATGTCTTTCAGCAAGCGTTCGGCAATATTCCCTGGCTGGCGATACTGCTGTCTCTGATGTTCTATATCCTACTGGCATTGGCAGCACTTACTTCCACCATTTCCCTGCACGAAGTGGTAACTGCCTATCTACATGAAGAGTTCAAGTTCTCACGCAGCAAGGCAGCCAGATACGTGACAGCGGGCTGTATTTTCTTAGGAGTATTCTGCTCACTGTCTCTCGGTATCGGCAAGAGCTATACCGCATTCGGATTAAACCTATTCGATTTGTTCGACTTTGTAACGGCCAAGCTAATGCTACCGTTAGGCGGTTTCTTCATTTCCATCTTCATAGGCTGGTATCTGGACAAGAAAATCGTATGGGAAGAAGTCAGCAACAATGGCACTCTGAAAGTATCCGTCTACAAGCTATTGATATTCATCCTGAAATATATTGCTCCGATAGGAATTGCACTGATTTTTATCAATGAACTGGGTTTTCTGAAATAGGTCATCATGCAGAACCCCTTTAAAGAATTCCTTTATTTCTCCCGGGGAGAAAGGCGCGGAATACTGGTTTTGATTACCGGCATTATTCTCGTCTTTCTCTCCGGGTATATTTATATATACCAAAGAGAGAACCGCCCCCTCTCCGATGAAGTAATCCGGCGGCAGGCCACTGCCATGGCAGAATACGAATCGTTCATCGCATCCATACAAGAAAAGGAACAAAAATGGGACAACAGACTTAAACCTTCCTCCCAAAAACAACCGACAACCGTCTCCTTGGCCCGTTTCAATCCCAATACCGCCGACTCCGTCATTTTTGCCGACTGGGACTGCCCGGATGGATGGCGCGGAACATACTCCGCTACCGTAGTAAAGGAGGGAAGTTCCATAAGGCAGAAGATTTCCGGAAAATATATGGAATGACAGAAAAACAATATCAGACACTCTTACCCTATATCCACATCACTCCGAAAGACACAGAAACAAGAACCGTCCAGTTGTACAGCTCTCCTGCAAGCAATGACAGCGCCGTTACTTTCCGAATTGCACCGGAAAAATATCCGTCTGGGACCCTTGTCGACCTGAACCGCGCCGACACCACAGAACTGAAGAAAATACCAGGTATCGGTAGTGGCATTGCCCGTCTAATCATCGGTTATCGGCAACGCTTGGGAGGATTCTACAACATCACGCAATTACAAGAAATCCATTTGGACACCACCCAATTGCAGTCCTGGTTTTCCATCGACACCCGGGCCATCCACCTCATCAACCTGAACCGTAGTAGCATAGAGAGGCTGCGCAACCATCCTTACATCAACTTCTACCAGGCAAAGGCCTTTGTAGAATACCGGAAGAAGAAAGGCGACCTTCATAGTCTGAAACCTTTTGCACTTTACGAGGAATTCTCCGATACCGATTTGGAGAAAATCAGTCACTACGTTTGTTTTGAATAACAGCATCATGCAACATTTTTCAATGTCTGATGCAACCTTTTCACCAGTCATTTCGTCTAACAAGCAGAAACACCCTAAAAACAGGAAGGCCTACTGCAATAAGGATTAGAACCATCGTATCAATATGAAAAAACTTAATGATTATAACCATGCTGCTGGGCAGTATGGCACAGAATGCTTTTGCTCAAAAAATAGAAATAAAAGGAACCGTCCGCGATGCTTCCGACAAGAGTATAGAGTATGTCAATGTGGTATTACAGACCATCGACTCTACTTTTGTCGCCGGTGTGACCACAAGTCCAGAAGGAGAATTCATCTTCAAGAACACGGCTGCCGGAGATTACAGACTTGTTCTTTCCAGCATCGGGTATAATACCGGATACATCACCCTCAATGGAGTAAAGCGCCATACCGACCTTGGACCAATCGTATTAGACAGTGCTTCTATCGCACTGGAAGGAGTGACTATCACCGGCTCCAGCCAAATCAGCCGTGCCGACCGTAAACTGGTTTTCCCATCCGAAAGACAAATGAAAACTTCCACAAACGGAGTGAATCTGTTGCAGGAACTGATGCTGCCACGTATTCTGGTCAACCCCATGAACAATGAGATTGGATTGTCCGGCGGTGGAGAACTGCAATTACGCATCAATGGAGTCAAAGCCGAAATAGACGAGATAAAAGCCATTCGCCCTGCCGACATTATACGTATAGAGTACCATGACAATCCGGGACTGCGCTACGGTAATGCCGAAGTCGTTTTGGACTACATAGTGCGCCGACCTAAAACGGGCGGAAACTTCGGTGCCGACATTTCCCAAGGGTTGAACACGATGTGGGGAAACTATAATCTGTACGGCAAAGTAAACCACAAAAAATCAGAATTCGGCTTCTCCTATTACATGGGACCGCGGGATTTTAACGGCATGTACCGCGACAATGAAGAAGAATTCCACCTGGCAGACGGCACTACACTCAGACGCCTGGAGAAAGGAGAGCCCAGCAAGGCAACCATGTACCAGCACAACCTAAACGTAAATTACAGTTTGCAGGCTTCTGAAAATTCCCTTTTCAGCGCCACCTTCCGCCTTCGAGGAAACAATCAGCCGCACTGGGATTATAAAGGAACTCTCTATAACGCCAATGACGAAGCGGACGTGGTAGACATGACCGACCGTACCGACCAGAGCTGGACACGTCCCTCACTCGATTTGTACTACCAACAAGACCTGAAAAACAAACAAACCCTGGTATTCAATGTAGTAGGCACCTACAATCGGGAAAAATCGCAGCGGCTCTACCAAGAAAGCACCCTGGGAAACATATTGACCGATATTGACAACAATATCCGAGGAAACAAATACTCCCTGATTGCCGAGGTCATTTACGAGAAGCAATATTCCAAGGGGAACGCATTGAGCTTTGGATTGAACCATACACAGTCCTACTCCAACAATGAATACAGAAACGGGCATTATTATGAAACCAATATGCACCAAGGGAACACATACATATTCGGAGAATACCGTGGAAAGATAGACAAACTAAACTACCGGCTGGGAGTGGCCATGACCCGTTTCTACTATAATCAGAGCGGCAAGGACAAATCTACCGAGAGCTACAGTTTCAACCCGAGTATCGTTCTGCACTATGCCATGTCAGACAACTCCTACCTCCGCTGGAAGGGAAACATCTATAACGCTTCTCCTTCATTGGGCGACCTCAGCGATGTGGAACAAGCAGTGGATTCATTCCAGATACGTCGTGGTAACCCGAATCTGAAGTCGTACATGTGCTATCATACGGAGCTGACTTACGAGTGGAAAAAAGGGCATCTTTTACACCAACTTATGGGGAGCCTATGACTATCGTCCCAATGCCATTATGGACGAGAAGATTCAAGAAGGCAACAAAATAGTGCAGACTTGGGACAATCAGAAGGATTGGCAGAAACTCTCCGGACGTGCCATGCTCCGCGTAGGCCCCATCCGCGACATTCTGCAATTTTCTTTTACGGGCGGTGTCAACCATTACATGAGCCATGGCAATCACTACTCGCATACCTACACCAACTGGTTTTGTGAGGCAGAAGCCTCATTAAACTACAAACAGTTCTCTCTGTTCTGGCAGATAAACACCAATTGGAACAATTTCTGGGGAGAAACCCTCTCGGGAGGAGAAAACATCCAGATGTTAGCTGTATATTACAAGCATAAGAATCTTCGGGTAGGAGTCGGTGCATTCAATCCTTTCACCGACAACTATAAAGTACAAAGCGAAAACTGGAATAAATTCGCATCCTACAAGACAAATAATTACATAAAAGAAAGCTCCCGCATGTTCCTGGTGAACTTTTCCTACAACTTCTCGTTCGGCCGCAGTTTCAAGACAGCACAGCGGAAGGTAAACAACAGTGACAATGACTCGGGAGTAATGGGCACGGGGAAAATAGGGCTTCGAGACCCATTTTATTGATTTTCCCCGGTCAATTCAGATGTATCGTCCGGTCGGTGAGCTGCGCCAGTCCTTCATCATGGGTTACGATAACAAACGTTTGTCCGAAACGGTTACGTAAATCGAAAAAAGAGCTGGTGCAGTTCTTCCTTATTATGGGTATCCAAGCTGCCGGAAGGTTCATCTGCCAGCACCACTGCTGGATGATTGATGAGAGCACGGGCCACCGCCACACGCTGCTTCTCACCTCCCGACAACTCATTCGGCTTGTGGGAGGCCCGTTCGGCAAGCCCCATGAATTCAAGAATTTCCGTAGCCGCCTCCTTGGCTTCCTGCTGTCCTCTTCCGGCAATGAAGGCTGGTATCATTACATTCTCCAAAGCCGTAAACTCCGGCAGCAGTTGATGGAACTGGAACACAAAGCCGATATGGTGGTTGCGGAATGCGGAAAGTTCCTTCTCCCTCATACGGTTGACTTGTGTACCGTCAATAACCACCGAACCGCCATCCGGCATATCCAACGTACCCATGATTTGCAGCAAGGTAGTTTTACCCGCTCCACTGGGGCCTACAATGCTGACAATCTCCCCTTTCTCTATCTCCAGGTCAATACCCCGCAACACTTGCAGGTTACCGAAACTCTTCGTTATATTCTCTAAATGAATCACTAGGCTATTTACAATTTGACAATTTACTATTTACTATTTGATAGTTTTCTTTCAAGTGCTATTACTATAGTCTTTTAATTACATATTCGGCCAAATAGCAGCCAAAAACTGCAGGCATGTAGCTCACTGTTCCACAGGTGGACTTCTTGTTCATCTCGTCGTCCGTCAGCAAAACGGCATTCGGATCAGCCTGTTCGGTGCTGAAAACAACTGGAAGTTTCCGCTTTATGCCCATTTTTTCGCAAACGCTTACGCACAGCCTTGCTCAACCCGCAATGATAGGTATCCCAGATATCGGCAAAGCGCACTTGCGAAATGTCACTCTTTGCTCCTGCCCCCATGCTGGACACTATCTTGATATGCCGCTTCATGCTTTCCGCTATCAAGTGGCATTTTGGAGCAAGCGTATCGATGGCATCCACCACAAAGTCATAAGCCGCATCATCCAGCAGTTCCGGTATGTTCTCATCTTTCAAGAATACGGGCAACACTCTCAGTTCCAGAGCCGGATTAATGTCCCTGAAACGTGATGCCAATATCTCCGCCTTCTTTTGCCCCAGGGTAGAATGCAGAGCCGGCAACTGACGGTTTATATTCGTAGGCTGCACGGTATCGGCATCGACAATCGTCATCCGCCCCACTCCGGCACGGCATATCATCTCGGCCGCATAAGCACCTACACCACCCAGTCCTATGACAAGTACATGTGCCCGGCGCAGGCGTTCCATTTTTTCATCTCCTAATAAAAGTTGCGTTCGTTGTTGCCAATCTTCCATTTTCACCACAGATTACACGGATTTACACAGATTTTTGTCAATTATCAATTGTCAATCGTCAATTCTTCTTGAACCATTTATAGAACCATTTGCCTACCTTCTCGTAGTGCTGCGACTCGTTGTTGCCACGCGGGTTGGAGAAGGATACCGCATCCTGCGGCTCGCCCAGTTGGTCGGGATAGAGTACTATCAGGCTGTTATTTGCAAAGTACTTGCTGATTTGTGCCGGTAGCTTCTCGAAGGAGCTGTCATAGGAGATGGAGCCCCGGCGAGCACTGATAATCACTAACAGATGGTCAAAGTTCACTTGTCCGGTCAATATCAGTAAGTACCCCCCAATCGTCCAGGCGGGAAAAGTCTGTCAATGTCTGTCCATATTTGGCTTTCACCAGCCCTTGAAGATGGTCGGTAGTCTCTTCATTGGCATAAAAATGCACCCGACAGCCCAAAGTACTCCCCAACCGGCAGAAATGTTCCACCCACTTCAGGAATCCCGCCTCATACTCGGCTTTCGGAGGTACCGCCACAATCACCCGCCTGATTGTGTTAATGGGCATCAGGAACTTGGAAACCATCACCTCGCGATGCAAGCCTTTCAGCAGATTCTCCGTCAGCATACCGAAGAATGAATCCACAATATTGACTTTACGGTGCAGACCTATAATGACATCCGTTGCCGCATATTCTTTTGCTGTATGGATAATGCCCGAAGCGATATTCAAGTCGTAACGCGTGATTTGCCTCAACGGCACATCTGCCGAGGCCGTTATCATGGCAGCCTTTTCCAGATAGCGTTTCCCACGCAATTCGGCACTTTCAGAACTGCTATCGTCGTTGATGACATTCAGTGCCAACAGATTATCCCGTTGCTTCGGGTCGCGTATCACCAAAGAAAGATTTATCAAGTCTTCAATCGTATCGGGGTTGGCTATCGGAATCAATATCTTCTCCGCTTCCACGGAGCGGTTTTCTTCCAGATGCGCCTCCTCCATGGCAATCTTCCGTGCGGCACGCTCCGTAATGAACGAGCTCACAATGCAAGTTACAAGAATCAGCAGGACGGTACCATTCAAAACATCATCGTTCAGCAAGCGTTCCCCATTGGGCAGAATGATGTTGTACCCCACCAACACAGCCGCCAGCGTTGCCGCTGCTTGTGCATTGCTCAATCCGTACATCAGCTCCCGTTCAATCCCTCCCATCTATATATTTTCTGCGTCAGCCAGCAGGCAATCCATTTACCTGCCAATGCCACCACAATCATTACAGCCGCTACTTTCAGAGCATCGCCATGACCGAAAATCACGTGCACATCAATCAGCATGCCCACACCTATCAGGAAATAAGGAATAAACAAGGCGTTGCCCACAAACTCCAGATGGTTCATCAACGGAGAGACATGCGGAATCAGCCGGTTCAAAACCAAACCTGCAAGGAAAGCACCCAGGATACCTTCCATCCCCACAAACTCCATCAATCCGGCTCCGAGGAAAACCATGGCAAGCACGAATATGAACTGCATCACGTTGTCATCGTACCTCCGGAAGAACCAACGGCCTATGCGTGGAAACAGATATACAATCAAAATACCCAGGAAGATAACCTTTATGACAAGCCATACCCAAAAGAAGCCGTCCGACTCCCCCTTGAACATACCACCCACAACGGCCAGAACCAGCAAAGTGAGTGTATCCGTAACCGCCGTCCCCCCCACTGCAATACTCACACTGCGATGCCGCGACACACCGTAACGAATCACGATGGGATAGGCCACCAGCGTATGTGACGCATACATACTTGCCAGTAGGACAGAGGTCAGCACCCCGTACTTCAACAAAGCTATATTCGTTACCAAGCCTATGCCTATGGGCACAATAAAAGCCAAGAGGCCCCCAGAACAAGCGCTTTGCCCCCGGTTCTGTTTGAAGTGCCCCCATATTCATTTCCAGACCGGCAAGGAACATGATGTAATACAAGCCTACTTTGCCGAAAAGCTCAAAACTGCTGTCACGCACCAAGATATTGAAACCATGCTCCCCAATGACAAGCCCCGCCAGTATCATTCCGATAATGTGCGGAATACGAAGCTTATTCAACAATATGGGAGCAAACAATATAATGAGGAGTACAAGGAGGAATATCCATGTAGGGTCGGTGATGGGAAGTTTCAAGCTGAAGTCAAACCAATCCATAGGCTATAAGTTTTAGGTTTTGAATGCAAAATAACGAAAAACTTTTCACTTTATGCGGTGTTATACAGCATTTTGTTATAAATTTGCGACCAATTCTATCTTTTTAGAGATAGTATTTCACTTATTTTATAAACTAAATTAAAACAAAAGAAAAATGAAAGTAGCTATTGTTGGAGCAAGCGGAGCCGTGGGACAAGAGTTCCTGCGAGTGCTCGATGAAAGAAATTTCCCGTTGGACGAGTTAGTATTGTTCGGTTCTAAACGCAGTGCCGGAACCAAATATACCTTCCGCGGTAAACAGATCGAGGTGAAACTCTTGCAACACAATGATGACTTTAAAGGGGTTGATATCGCTTTCACTTCCGCAGGCGCAGGCACCTCCAAAGAATTTGCCGAAACCATTACCAAGTACGGAGCAGTGATGATTGACAATTCCAGCGCTTACCGTATGGACGACAATGTACCTTTGGTAGTGCCCGAAGTGAATGCCGCCGACGCCAAAGAACGTCCTCTCGGCATCATCGCCAACCCCAACTGTACTACTATCCAAATGGTAGTGGCACTGAAAGCCATCGAACAGCTTTCCCATATAAAGACCGTACACGTTTCTACCTATCAGGCTGCCAGTGGTGCCGGCGCCGCTGCCATGGATGAGTTGTACGAGCAATACCGCCAGGTATTGGCAGGCGAACCCGTAACCGTTGAGAAATTCGCTTACCAGCTGGCATTCAACCTCATTCCGCAAATCGACGTATTCACCGAAAACGGCTATACCAAAGAGGAGATGAAGATGTTCAACGAGACCCGTAAGATTATGCACTCTGACGTAAAGGTCAGTGCTACTTGCGTACGTGTTCCCGCTCTCCGCTCCCACTCCGAAAGTATCTGGGTAGAGACCGAGCGCCCCGTCTCCATAGAAGAAGCCCGCGAAGCATTTGCCAACGGCGAAGGCTTGGTTCTGATGGACAATCCGGCAGAAAAGGAATACCCCATGCCGTTGTTCCTCGCCGGCAAAGACCCGGTTTACGTAGGCCGTATCCGCAAGGACCTCAGCAACGAAAACGGATTGACGTTCTGGATTGTGGGCGACCAGATCCAAAAAAGGCGCTGCATTGAATGCGGTACAGATTGCAGAGTATCTGATTAGAGAGAAAGCGCCTTTAAAATTTCTCCTAATCCATAAACCGATAAGGGTGTGTCCAAAAATAGAATGTCATTACTATT
>ENA-OQCV01000145-OQCV01000145.1-human-gut-metagenome-genome-assembly--contig:-NODE-145-length-20147-cov-2.994256_pt1 | contig 20147 bp, 22 predicted proteins | sample MGYA00242766_ERZ504592 | MGnify/ENA primary metagenome ERZ504592 (study PRJEB26092, sample SAMD00036315) | human gut metagenome | host: Homo sapiens | study: EMG produced TPA metagenomics assembly of...
CCGTGTGCTGCAACCGGTAAAAGTTTTTCTGTCTTTCAATCTTGTTCTGCAGTTCCTCTTCGGTGGGCATATAAAGCATGCATTTGGATACTGTTACTAAAATTGGTAAAAAACGGCAAATTTTGTGTAGGCGTAAATCTTGGAAAAGTGGCATAAATCCTTTATATTTGCAATGGAAAAGAGGCATAGTGTGATTATTGCATTTAATAATCGAATAAACAAGAATAGGTTATGATAAAAAGAAAGATAGATGATTACATTCGCAATTACTACGAAACTAACCGTAACGCCCTGCTTATTACCGGAGCACGACAAATAGGTAAGACATATTCCATTCGTCAGTTCGGTAAGACGTTTAAAAGTTTCATTGAAGTCAATTTCGTCGAGATGCCCGAAGCGGTGGATTTGTTCAAGGGAGCAAAGAGCAGCGGTGATATTCTGCTCCGTCTATCGGCAATCACCTCCGTGCCGCTCATCAAGGGTGAAACGCTCGTCTTTTTCGACGAAGTACAGCAATGTCCCGATATTGTTACGGCAATTAAGTTTCTGGTGGATGACGGTTCGTATCGTTACATCTTGAGCGGTTCGTTGCTGGGCGTAGAATTGAAAGACCTGCGCTCGGAACCGGTTGGCTACATGGGTGTAAAGGATATGTTCCCACTCGATTTCGAGGAGTTTATTTCGTGTGTGGGTATAAATGACGCCGTTATCGGGGCATTGCATGAGGCATGGCGGAATCGCACTGCCGTCGATGAGTTTGTCCACGGCAAAATTATGGAGCTGTTCCGGCTCTATCTTGTTGTGGGCGGTATGCCTGCGGTCGTGAGCAAATATCTCGAGAGTAACAACCTGCAAGAGGTGATGACTGTGCAGCAGGATATCATTCGTCTGTACAAACGTGACATCGCCCAGTATGATCCTAATAACAAACTCTACATCGAGGAGATTTTTAATCTTATTACCCCCTGAGCTAAACGCTAAAAACAAACGCTTCATACTGAAACGATTGAATGAGCACGCAAAGTTCGACCGGGTCGAGAACAGATTTTTTATGGCTGACGAACGCGGGCGTGGCGCTACCCGTCTATAATGTGGAGGAGCCGAAAATGCCGCTCCTGCTTGCACGTTCACGCAATCTGTTCAAACTCTTCCAAAGTGATATCGGACTGCTGGCCAGCCAATATGCCGAGGGCATTCAGATGCGGATTATAAAAGGTGATAAGGACATCAATTTCGGTTCAATTTACGAGAATGCCGTAGCGCAGGAGTTGGTGGCTCACGGCATTGTTCCCTACTATTACAACAACAAGAAGCGCGGTGAATTGGATTTTGTTATTGAGCTTGAGGGTAAGGTACTGCCTATTGAGGTAAAATCAGGTAAAGATTACGAGACACACCGCGCTTTGTCCAACATCATGGATTGCGAGGAATACGACTTCTCCGAAGCAGTTGTGTTCAACAACGGTAATCTGCGCGTCGCAGGTAAGATTATCTATGCCCCGATCTATATGGCGATGTTCTTCGAGAAAAGCAATGTTGCTCCGACTTTTTATAAAGTGGATTTATCGGGACTGTAAAGTGTTCTATTCGGAAAATAATGCTTGCTATTGAAAAAGATTAGCATTCCTTTGCCAAGCCCCTGCTTTTCATTATCTTTGCCTCTGTAGTTTGTAGTTGCGCACAGTCGTGGAATGTCTTTCTCATAGTTGTGAAGAAGGTGTATCACAAATATGAAGAAGGTAAACCACAGCTGTGCGCATCTTTTTTTGATAAGCTTTCAGCAGAAGGAAGAACGCTTCTTTGCGTAAGGAAGACCCATGCTCTGCCTAATGAAAGCCGGTACTTTGCATGAGCGAAACCTGCAGACAGCAACAGAAATGAATCTAAAAAATGGAGGAAAGAATATGGCAATTTTATTTGATTGGTACGAAAACCCGAAAACGAAGGATAAACAAGGGGAAGAGCTGACCCTGCACCCCCGGATTAAACTGAACGGCTCCACAACGACCGATGAACTGCGCAGGCATATACAAGAATACTGCTCGCTGACCGAGACGGATGTACTGGCGGTACTCGATGCTTTGTCGCATTTTGTGGGACGCGAGCTGGGGGAGGGCAGGCAGGTACATTTGGACGGCATCGGTTACTTTGTTCCCACGCTGACCTGCACGGAACCGGTGACACTGGAGACAAAGCGGAAAAGTACTAAGGTGAAGTTGAAAAACATCACTTTCAGACCGGACAAGGCGCTGCGCAGTGAGATAGGAGTATTGAAGGTAAAGCCGCTGAAATTGCGGAATCTCACGAAAAAGAGGCTGACGGATGATGAGGTGAAGCAAAAAGTGGTGAACTATCTACGTAAGAATGAGTTCATCACCCGCAGTGTTGTACAGTCGATTTGCGGCATGACCCGCACGACTGCAACGCGGCAGATTCGTCGTCTTTGTGAGGAGAATGTGTTGGTAAACAAAGGGTTGCAGAAACAGCCGATTTATTTTTTGAAGGAAAAAGAGTAGGTTGAATGCGTATAGGGCTTGCATGGATTGCGTCATGTAGGCAAAATCTGCCTGCATGCTTGCATGAGGTCTGCTTGCATGGTGCAATCTGTTGTAAATTAGTGCGCTATGTCATTTCATGCAAGTATGTAAGTAAAACATGCGATAAAATTACAGTTGTAGATTAGGAATACCTATAATCGGCAGACGAGAAATTAAAGAATGAAAACAACGCGGCAGAAGGATAGTTTTTATTATTTTTGCAATCAATTCTCAATAGTTATTTAAAAAATATGGCAAAGAAAAATTCAACAGCTAAAGATACGGAGCTGTCACTCTCGTTTTTTGGGAAAGTGGCAGCGTTATTTAGAAGTGAAACTGTTCATTTCGTTATCGGCTTGGTACTGGTAATCTTTTCGGTTTATTTGTTGCTCGCCTTTTCGTCGTTCTTTTTCACGGGAGCGGCAGACCAGAGCATCATTGACGGAGGCAGTGCGCAGGAGCTGATTTCCACCAATAATGGGGTGAAGAACTACGCCGGTAGCCGCGGTGCGCAGTTGGCCAGCTATCTGATAAATGATTGTTTCGGTGTATCGTCTTTCCTGATTCTCGTGTTCCTGGCTGTGGCGGGATTGAAGCTGATGCGGGTGCGTGTGGTGCGCTTGTGGAAGTGGTTCATCGGCTGTTCGTTGATGCTGGTGTGGTTCTCGGTATTTTTCGGTTTTGTGTTTGTAGACCAGTACAAGGACTCTTTCCTCTATCTGGGCGGTATGCACGGATACAATGTCAGCAACTGGCTTGTGTCTCAAGTCGGTGTGCCGGGAGTATGGCTGCTATTGTTGGTAACTGCCATCTGCTTCCTCATCTATCTGAGTGCACGGACTGTCATCTGGTTGCGCAGATTGTTCAGTCTCAGCTTCTTGAAGCGTAAGGAGAAGGCGGAAAGCGTGCAGGGTGAAACGCCGGAAGAGTTCAAGACCTCTTGGGGTGCAAAGGAAAAAGACTACTGCTCCGACACCGGAAGCTGCGGAGCCGGAAAAGGTTCTTGAAAAGGAGGAGGAGGTTGCCACAGAGGAAGAAGAGGACGAACCGCTGAATGAAATCACCCTTGACTTGGGTGGAAGTGATGGAAAGGTAAAGCCTGCCAAGTCTGCGGATGAGGACGTTACCATGACTTTTGAGACTCCTGCACCGGAGCCGGTACCCCCTTTTCGGGAACAGCCGGTAGAGAAGGAGCCGGCATTCCAGGTTGAGAAGGCTGAAGAGGAGGAGTATGTGGGAACGGAGAAGGAGCCGTACAATCCCCGTCTGGATTTGGAAAACTATCATTACCCCACAATAGACTTGATGAAGCATTACGATGACAATGGTCCGACCATTGACATGGTAGAGCAGAACGCGAACAAGGATAAGATTATCAATACTCTGCGTAGTTTCGGTATAGAAATCAGTACCATTAAGGCGACGGTAGGTCCTACGGTGACGCTGTATGAAATCACTCCCGAGCAGGGCGTCCGCATTTCGAAGATACGCGGTCTGGAAGATGATATTGCCCTCGGCCTTTCGGCGCTCGGCATCCGTATCATCGCTCCCATTCCGGGAAAGGGTACGATTGGTATCGAAGTGCCCAACTCCAATCCGAAGATTGTATCCGGTCAGAGCATTATCGGCAGCAAGAAGTTCCAGGAGTCTACTTACGACTTGCCCATCGCACTGGGTAAGACGATTACGAATGAAGTGTTTATGGTGGATTTGTGCAAGATGCCGCACGTGCTCGTTGCCGGTGCTACCGGTCAGGGTAAGTCCGTGGGGTTGAATGCCATCATCACCTCCTTATTATATAAGAAGCATCCGGCAGAGCTGAAGTTTGTGCTGGTAGACCCCAAAAAAGTAGAATTCAGCATCTACTCCGTAATTGAGCATCACTTCCTCGCGAAATTACCCGATGGGGAAGATGCCATCATTACGGACGTCACGAAGGTGGTGCAGACTTTGAACTCCATCTGTGTGGAGATGGATACTCGCTATGACTTGCTGAAAGCTGCCCATGTGCGCAATATCAAGGAGTATAACGAGAAGTTCATCAACCGTCGTCTGAATCCGGAAAAGGGGCATAAGTTCATGCCTTATATCGTAGTCGTTATCGACGAGTTCGGTGACTTGATTATGACAGCCGGTAAGGATGTGGAACTGCCCATCGCACGTATCGCCCAGTTGGCGCGTGCCGTGGGTATACATATGATTATCGCTACACAGCGACCGACAACAAACATCATTACGGGTACGATTAAGGCCAACTTCCCGGCGCGTATCGCCTTCCGTGTATCGGCAATGGTCGATTCGCGTACCATCCTCGACCGTCCGGGAGCCAACCAGCTGATAGGCCGCGGTGATATGTTATTCCTGCAGGGAGCTGACCCGGTGCGTGTGCAGTGTGCCTTTATCGATACGCCCGAAGTGGCGGAGATTACGAAGTTTATCGCCCGCCAGCAGAGTTACCCCACTGCTTTCTATCTGCCCGAATATGTGGATGAAAATGCAGGAGGTGATTTGGGGGATGTGGATATGGGACGTCTCGATCCTTTGTTCGAGGATGCAGCCCGTCTCGTTGTTATTCACCAGCAGGGTTCCACATCGCTCATTCAGCGTAAGTTTGCCATCGGTTATAATCGTGCCGGCCGCATCATGGACCAGTTGGAGAAAGCGGGGATTGTGGGACCGGCGCAAGGTAGTAAGGCGCGTGAGGTGTTCTGTATAGATGAGAGCGACCTGGAAATGCGGTTAAACAATTTGCAATAAGGAATGGTTATTTATAGAATGATGAAACTTGATAAGCTTTTACTTGGTGTGCTATTGCTGTTGTTTGCTGTGCCGATGTCGGCACAACAACCGGATGCCAAGAATATATTGGAGCGTACAGCCGAAGCCTTTCGGAAAGCGGGAGGGGTGAAACTGGCGTTTACCGTGAACGAACAACAAGGCTCTTATGCGGGAGTTCTCTATCTGGAAGGTGAGAAGTTTGTGGTTGAGACCGAGGGAATGAAGACTTGGTTTGACGGACATACGCAGTGGAGTTATGTGGCTTCGGCAGATGAGGTGAATATATCGGAACCTACGCAGGAGGAATTGCAGACTCTTAATCCGTATGCTTGGTTGTCCCTCTACAAGCAGGGATACAGATTGAAGTTGAGCAGTGTCGGTGGTAAGCAAGACAAGTCTGTTTATTACATCACCATGACTGCTGCCGACAAGAGAAAAGACCCTGAAAGTGTCTATCTGTTTGTGACAAAGGATACGTATCGTCTGCATCAAGTGGACTTGGCACCACGGGGGAGTAAGTATATGACTACTATCCTTATTGATAACTACCAGACCGGACAATCCTATCCGGATAGTTTCTTTGTCTTTGACAAAAAAAGCCTATCCCACGGCTGAAGTCATCGACATGCGCTAAATAGTAAATTGTAAATAGTCAAATAGTAAATAATATAATGATGGAAACAGAAAAAGTAAAATGTCTGATTATCGGGTCGGGTCCTGCCGGCTATACTGCCGCTATTTATGCAGGCCGTGCCAATCTTTCACCGGTACTTTATGCAGGATTGCAGCCCGGTGGCCAGTTGACAACCACTACTGATGTGGAGAATTTCCCCGGTTATCCCCAAGGTATCGGAGGTCCGGAATTAATGGAAGACCTGCGGAAGCAAGCCGAACGTTTTGGTGCAGATTTGCGTTATGGAGTTGCTACCGCAGCCAATCTTGCTGAAGCACCTTACAAGATTACGATTGATGACGAAAAGATGATTGAGGCTGAAACGCTGATTATTGCTACAGGTGCCGCTGCGAAGTATCTGGGGCTGGAGGATGAAAAGAAATATGCGGGAATGGGTGTCAGCGCTTGTGCCACTTGTGACGGTTTCTTCTACCGCAAGAAAACGGTAGCTGTTGTAGGGGGTGGAGATACTGCCTGCGAGGAAGCTGTTTACCTTGCCGGACTGGCTGCCAAGGTTTATCTGATTGTCCGCAAACCTTATCTTCGCGCTTCCAAGATTATGCAGGAGCGTGTGATGAAGCATGACAAGATTGAAGTACTGTTCGAACATAATGCCGTAGGCTTGTTTGGAGAGAACGGTGTGGAAGGTGTACATTTGGTACAGCGTATGGGTGAACCTGATGAGAAGCGCTATGATGTAGCTATTGACGGTTTCTTCCTGGCTATCGGCCATAAACCCAACTCAGATATTTTCAAACCTTATGTAGATACGGACGAAGTAGGTTATATCGTCACCGAGCCGGGAACACCGCGTACGAAAGTGCCGGGCGTATTCGCCGCCGGAGACGTTGCTGATCCTCACTATCGTCAAGCCATCACCGCTGCCGGAACTGGTTGCCAGGCAGCCATTGAAGCGGAAAGATATTTGTCTGCGAAAGGACTGATTTAGTGATTAGTGATTAGGGGTTAGGATGGTAACAATGTGTTTTTATTATGCTAACCCCTAATCGCTTATCCCTTGTCACTTATTCCTTATCCTATCTTGCTGATTTTCTTCAGCTTTTCTTCGTCTATGATTTTGATTTTACGTCCGTCGATGGTGATTAACCGTTCTGTGGCAAACTGTGACAACGTACGTATGGCGTTGGAAGTGGTCATGTTTGACAAATTGGCCAGATCTTCACGCGAGAGATAGATACTCAAGGTGGAGCCGTCTTCCTCCAAACCATAACTTTCTTTGAGGAACAGCAGGGATTCTGCGAGTCTTCCGCGGATATGTTTCTGCGTCAGGTTTACGGTACGTTCATCGGCAATGCCCAAGTCAACGGACAATTGCTTGATGAAGAACATGGCAAGGTCGTTGTTTTGTGTGAGCAGAGTCATCAAGGCAGTCATGGGGATTTTGGCAAACAAGAGACGGCTCGAATTGCAGATGCTGCCGTGACATAGTCTGTTTTTGCAAAGTAAGGGCGGTAACCGAAATATTCGACAGGTTTAATCATACGGATAATCTGGCTTCTACCACCGACTCCGTCTTTATAGATTTTGACCTTTCCACTCAGCAGACACATCAAATGCGTAGGTGTCTCGCCTTCGCAATGGATGACTTCGCTTTTTTTTGTAGTTCTGGAGTGTGAAGTGGTTGGCGAGGAATTCCCGTTGTTCGTCATTCAAGGGAGACCATATATCTGCAATCAACTCCGGAACATTAATATCAGACAAGTTTACTTTTACCATAACTGCTGCAAAACTGTGTTATACAGCACAAATGTAAAAAGAAAAAATTAAATATTGCACAAATATGACAAAAAGATGTCGTAGGGGGGGGGTAGATAAAGGAAAATCTATATATTTACGATTAGACGATTTACGATTGAAGTTTGTATTGTTAAACAACTGCTCATTAGCAGGTGGGTTTATGATTGTATGAGTAACTCCAACCGTAAACCGTCAAATCGTAAATCGTAGTAACTTAATTGTTTATCGTAGTATCTCTATCCCCCTCCCTACGGGGGAGGGGCTAGGGAGAGGCCTACTTTGTAAACAGCAGCTCCCTATATTTCGGAAGCGGCCAGATTTCATCATCAATTTCCATCTCAAGGTGGTCGATGTGGTCACGGATACTTTCCAGATAAGGGCGTACGGTTTCTTCGTAAGCGAAAGCCTTGTCTTTGTAGTTATCCATGTGGTTGGCTACTTTGCGGGCTTCGGTCATTTCGCGTACTTGTACCTTGATGGCTGTTACGCGCTTGGAAATTTCGCGTACAAGCTCTTTCCGGTCGGCACTGAGGACTTCGTATTCTTCGGGAGAGAAGGTCTCGCGCAGGCCACGGAGATTTTCCAGCAGACGGTTTTGGTAGATAACGGCAGTCGGTACGATGTGGTTGATGGCAAGGTCGCCCAGCACACGGCTTTCTATCTGTACCTTCATGGTGTATTTCTCCAGTTCTACTTCCAAGCGGCAGGCAAGCTCCGTTTCGTTGAAGATACGTTCGCCGATGAGTACGGAACGGGACTGGTTATCCATGTAGTGCATCAAGGCTTCGGGAACGTGGCAGATGTTGGTCAGCCCACGGCGTGCGGCTTCCTGCTTCCATTGTTCGGAGTAGCCGTCACCCTCAAAGCGGATAGGCTCGGAGGCGATGATGGTCTCTTTCATAATGCGGAAGATGGCTTCATCCTTGCCGACTCCTTCTTCCATCAGTTTGTCGATGGATACTTTGAACTCGTTCAGCTGATTGGCCATAGCCGCATTGATGGCAATCATGGCGGCGGCGCAGTTGGCAGATGAACCTGCGGCACGGAACTCAAAGCGGTTGCCGGTGAAGGCGAATGGAGAAGTACGGTTACGGTCGGTGGTATCCAGTAATATTTCGGGAATACGTCCGATGCCTAATTTCAGTGTTGTCTTTTCTTCCGATGTCATCTTGCTGCTGCTTATCTGGCGGGCTATCTCGTCGAGGATGGAAGACAGCTGTTTGCCCAGGAAGATGGACAGAATGGCGGGAGGCGCTTCATTGGCTCCCAGACGGTGGCTGTTTCCGGCACTCATGATGGAGGCGCGCAGCAAGTTCTGGTTTTTGTATACCATCATCAGTACGTTTACCAGGAAGGTAAGGAACAGCATGTTCCCTTTCGGATTCTTGCCCGGTGCAAACAAATTGATACCCGTATCGGTGCAAAGCGACCAGTTGTTGTGCTTGCCGGAGCCGTTCACGCCGTTGTAGGGTTTTTTCGTGAAGCAGTACGGCGAAGTGATGCTTGCGTGCGATGCGTTTCATCAGATCCATCACAAGCTGGTTGTGGTCGTTGGCAAGGTTGGCATTCTCAAAGATAGGCGCCAGCTCAAACTGGTTGGGAGCTACTTCGTTATGGCGGGTCTTGACCGGGATACCCAGTTTGTGACATTCGATTTCCAGTTCTTTCATAAAAGCTGTGACACGTGGGGGGATGGAGCCGAAATAGTGGTCCTCCAGCTGCTGGTCTTTGGCCGAGGAGTGTCCCATCAGGGTACGTCCGGTTAGACAAAGGTCCGGGCGGGCATTGTACAGTGCCGAGTCGACGAGGAAATATTCTTGTTCCCAGCCTAAATTGGTATAAACGCGTGTGATATTCTTGTCGAACAACTGGCATACGTCTGTCGCTGCTTTGTCTACGGCTGCCAAGGCTTTGAGCAATGGAGTCTTGTAGTCGAGCGCTTCGCCGGTATAAGAGATGAAGATAGTGGGGATGCAAAGTGTGGTATCTACCACAAAGGCAGGTGAGGAAACATCCCAAGCAGTATATCCTCGTGCTTCGAATGTGTTTCTGATACCTCCGTTGGGGAAAGAGGATGCATCCGGTTCCTGCTGGATGAGCAGTTTGCCGGAAAAACGTTCGATCACTTCTGTTCCTTCGCCGAATTCGATGAAGCCGTCATGCTTTTCAGCAGTTCCATCCGTTAGGGGTTGGAACCAGTGCGTGTAGTGGGTGACGTTGAGGGATTTTGCCCAACTTTTCATGCCGTTGGCAATCAAGTCTGCCATTTCGCGGTTGATGGGAGTGCCTTTTTCAATGGCGTCGGTTACGGCTTTGTAGGCTTCACGGGGCAGGTATTCCTGCATTTTCTTACGGTCGAAGACATGGCTGCCGTAGTAGTCGGACAGTTTGTTTGAAGGGGTGGTCACTTCAAGAGGTTGCCGATTGGCAAGTTCTTGCAAAGCAAAAAAATTCGCATTTTTTGACATATAAGTCTCTCCTTTTATTGGTTGTTGGGCGCAAAAATACATGTTTTTTCTGAACTACCCCCTCTTTTTTAGGGGGTATTCTCGAAAATATTAGTGTTTTTTGAGAATAGACCCCCTGAAAAAGCCTGCTTGTTATGGAAAAACCGACCCAAAGCTTGCGTTTGTTACATGCCATGATTAGTAATCTTTCCGCATCACGATTAGTAATCTTAGTGCGTCGTGATTAGTAATTTTCATGTGTCACAATTACGAATCATTCTGTACATGACACTTGTGGCACCCTTTTTATAACAATTAATATAGGTTCGTATTTATCTCGCACAAACTATGTGTGCTTGTGTATTATTGTCTCGCGCGCGTAACATATGTTTTATAATAAAGGGTGTCACAAGTGTCATCCCCACTTCTTTATGGAACATGTTTTTGCATTACACAAATTCTTCCGTATATTTGTCCCGATTCTATAAGGAGAAATTGCGGTTGAAACGTTTGTTGTTTATATGGATTTGGATTTGCTTCTTGTTTTCTTTTGTACAGAAGGCAGGGGCGGAGCGTGTATCTTATCCGGTTGACAAACATGTGAGTTCGGCAGACTCCATCATGGAGAAAGTCATCTTCTTTGCCCCCCTTTATGAACGTATTATTGAAAGTTACAAGGCTGAGCTTTACATAAAGGGCTGGGTGAATATCCGTAAGAAGAATCATATTCTCCGCTACATCCCTTCCATGTTCCGGCCCAAGAAAGGGGTGCGGGAATATATGATGGAAACTTATAGCGATTTGCATTTTACTGCTCCCGACATCTATGACCAGAAGGTAAAGGCAAGTGTCGGTACTGCTTCCGAGTTTTGGGAAATGGACGGACGGCTGCCGGAATATTTTCACATCAACATCTATTCTTCTACCTTATTATATGACAAACTACTCTCTCCTTTAGCACCCAATGGCCAAAAAATATTATACCTATCGGATTGATACGGTGATGGGGGAACGGCATGCCCTTCAGTATAAAATCCGTTTTATGCCAAAAAGCAAAAGCTTTCAGCTGGTGGGCGGTTATCTGATTGTGAGTGATAACGTGTGGAGTGTACGCGAGATGCGTTTTTCCGGACGTAATGAGATGGTGCGGTTCAATAATCTGGTGAAGATGGGTAATGTGGGCGATTCGGACGAATTTCTTCCGTTGCAGTATGATGTGGATGCAACGTTTCGGTTTTTTGGGAAATGTGGTAGATGGCACTTATGAAGCTGTACTCGATTATAAGAACATCATTCAGAAAACTTCTGGCAGTGATATACGGAGGTCGGTGAAGAAAAGTAAATATGACTTGTCCGATTCATACACGTTGCGTACTGATACGAATGCTTATCTACGTGATACTGCTTACTTTAAAACTTTGCGTCCCATTCCTTTGACTCCGCATGAGGAGACACTGTATCAGGATTTCTTCTTGCGTCGGGATACGCTCGCCCGGAAAAAGAAACCGGTGAATAAGAACTTGGAGTTTTTGGGGGGCAGATTGGAGATGCATTGATCAGTCGCTATACGGTAGACCTTGATAAATTGGGGAGTGTGCGCTGTTCACCACTAATCAATCCTTTTCTTTTGAGCTATAGCGGCAAGCATGGAATTTCGTATCGGCAGGAGTTCAAGTACAACCGTATTTTTACCGGTGATCGCCTGCTGCGCATCGTTCCCCGGATAGGTTATAATTTTAAGGAAAAAGAGTTTTACTGGAGGGTGAGGTCCGATTTTGATTATTGGCCCCGTAAGCGTGCAGCATTGCATCTGGAGTTTGGTAACGGTAACCGGATTTACAGCAGTGATGTGCTGGACGACCTGAAAGCATCCCCGACAGTATTTTGACTTCAACCAGATACACTTGGATTATTTCAAGGATTTGTATCTGAATCTGCGTCATAGCTGGGAAATAGTAAACGGTCTGTCGCTGGAAGTGGGTGTATCCATGCACAGACGTACGGAAGTGAACCGCTCCCGGTTTGAACTGAACTACCCGAGCATGCCGCCTACCAAGTCGGCCACCCGTGCCGGTTCCGGAGGTTCATCCTTCTTTCCGAATTTTGACCCGAATATCCTGAACAAGTTCCGCCATACCTATAATAGTTTTGCTCCCCGCGTCCGCCTCACCTGGACTCCGGGACAATACTATTATATGAATGGCGACCGTAAAGTAAATCTTCATTCCAAGTATCCTTCCATCTCAGTAGATTGGGAGCGGGGACTCAGTGGAGTGTTGCAGAGCAGTGGTTCGTACGAGCGTGTAGAGATTGATTTGCAGCATCAGGTTTCTTTGGGCTTGATGCGTGATATTTATTGGCGTTTTGGTTGGGGAGAGTTTACCAATCAGAAGGAACTGTACTTTGTGGACTTTGCCAATTTGCGGCGTTCCAATCTTCCTATGGGTTGGAGTGATGATATTGGCGGGGTGTTCCAGTTGCTGGACGGCCGCTGGTATAACTCTTCCCGTAAATATATCCGCGGACACCTTACCTATGAAGCGCCTTTCCTCCTGCTCCGCCATCTGATGAAATATACCCAATATGTATTGAATGAACGTCTGTATCTGAATGCATTGGTGGTTCCTCACTTGAAACCTTATCTGGAAGTAGGGTATGGTATTGGTACACATATATTTGACTTTGGCTTGTTTGCCAGCTTTGCAAACTGGAAGTATCAAGAAATAGGTTGCAAATTTACCTTCGAACTGTTTAACAGATAGCAATGTGGTAATGTGATTAATGTGCCAATGTGTCAATGACCAGGGCGTGATGGCGTAGCATAAACATAGCGCAGCCAATTAGCCAATTAGCATATTGGCACATTATCACATTAATCAATTGTCAATTATTGATTCTTTTGTAACTTTGCTGCAAATTACTTGGAGCTATGGGTATAGTAATAGGAATAGATGTGGGTGGAAGTACCACGAAAATCGTTGGAATCAATGGAGAACAGATACAGTCTCCAATGTTTATTACGGCTACCGACCCGGTGACTTCCTTATTCGGAGCATTCGGTAAGTATATTTATGACAATGGTATACAGCTGGCCGATGTGGAGCAGGTGATGCTGACGGGAGTGGGAAGCGCATTTGTCAACAGCCCTCTATATGGACTGCCTACTCGCAAAACGGATGAGTTTATTGCCAATGGTTTGGGAGCCAGACATGCAACGGATATAGACCAACTGATTGTAGTCAGCATGGGTACCGGCACTTCTTTTGTGAAAATAGACGGAGACAAGGTGCAGCATATTGGTGGCTTGGGGATTGGTGGAGGTACCTTGCAGGGATTATCGAGGTTGCTGTTGAAAACTCATGATATTCATCAGGTGTCCGAGTTGGCTGAGAAAGGGGATGTAACTCGTGTCAACTTGCAGATAGGTGATATTTGCAACACTGCTTTGCCTGACTTGCCAGTGAGTGCTACCGCCTCTCTTTTCGGGAAAGCAGATAGCAATGCTTCTCAAGAAGATATTGCCTGCGGTATAATTTATACGGTACTTCAAACCATTGGAGGAGCTGCTGTACTGTCAGCTTTGAACAGTCCTATCAAGGATTTCGTTCTGATAGGAAATCTCACCCAACTGCCCCAGTGCTGGGAGGTGTTTTCTAAAATGGAAGCCATCTATCATGTACATTTTCATATACCGCCCTATGCTGAATATAGAACAGCAATAGGAGCGGCATTGGCATACGTAAAAGAAAGGCAAGGGTAGTGGTTACTTCTTGCCTGCCTTCTTCATATAGCTGTTTATCAAGGTACATGCGGGAGCGGCCACCGTACCGTGGTCAAATCCCTCCATCTGATAGAGGGTGGTTTTTTGTCCCAGTGCTTTGAGGAGAGCATACAAATGGGCGTTTTCCTCATAGCGTGCCAGCATCTCCAACTCTTTGTCGCCAGTGATAAGTATCATGGGTGAAGCGTCTTTTCTTACGTTATTGGAAGGAGCATATTTATCTATAATCGGAGTGTCGGAAGGCAGCCCGCGTTCTTTGCGGATGGTGTAGTGGGTAGTGGTCTGTCCGCTGATGGGGAAAGCGCCTGCCAGGCTGTTGGCGTCAATATTCCACTTTGCCAGGTAACTCTTGTCCAGATTGAGCATCAGACAGAGATAACCACCGGCTGAATGACCGGCTATGTATATTTTGTCTTTATCTCCTCCGAATTCTTCTATATTCTCGAAAGTCCAAGCAACGGCCTCTGCGGCATCTTCCGTGTAGGCAGGATTTTGGGCACGCGGGCTGAGTCGGTAGTTTACGGCTATCACGGCGTAGCCTTGCTCCAGGAACTCCTTCGGAAAATGTTTTTCTCCGGCTTCCAGTCCTCCGCCGTGGAACCAGATAAGGGTGGCAAATCCTTTTTTATCAGTAGGATAATGGAGGTCGAGCTTACAACGCTCCAGCTTATAACTGTCCTTTTCGCCGGGATGAAGATAGGAAATGTTCTTTTGCGTACGGTAGTTGTTGTCCGTTGTCTGATTTTGGCTATAACATAATAATGTATAGCAAATGATGGAAATGCATGCGATTATCTTTTTCATGATAAATTATTGAGATTATGTATAAATGAAACGATGCAAAGGTAACAGTTTTTTTTATTCTTTAATTGATTATTCCACTGCTGTTTTGAATGCTTTTTGTTTTGTAGTTCAAGAAAATACTTCTATCTTTGCGCCCGATTTACAATGATTCAACATAAAGTCTCACTTAATTAACGAGTTAAACAATTTATTTATTAATGGAAAATTTAAAGAATGTAGCTCCTATTGAAGACTTCAACTGGGATGCTTATGAGAACGGCGAATCAGTAGCCAGTGCAAGCCACGAAGAACTGGAAAAGGCGTATGACAATACGTTGAACAAGGTTAACGACCGCGAGGTAGTTGATGGAACCGTAATCGCAATGAACAAGCGTGAAGTAGTTGTGAACATCGGTTACAAATCAGACGGTATCATTCCGATGAGTGAATTCCGTTACAATCCTGAACTGAAGGTTGGTGATACTGTTGAGGTATACATCGAAAACCAGGAAGACAAGAAAGGACAGCTCGTTCTGTCTCACCGTAAAGCTCGTGCTACCCGTTCTTGGGATCGCGTAAACGCAGCTTTGGAAAACGAAGAAATTATCAAGGGTTACATCAAGTGCCGCACAAAGGGTGGTATGATTGTAGACGTATTCGGCATCGAAGCTTTCTTGCCGGGTTCTCAAATCGACGTGAAGCCTATCCGCGACTACGATGTATTCGTTGGCAAAACTATGGAATTCAAGGTTGTTAAGATCAACCAGGAATTCAAGAATGTGGTTGTTTCCCACAAGGCTCTTATCGAAGCCGAACTGGAACAACAGAAGAAGGAAATCATCGGTAAACTCGAAAAAGGACAAGTTCTCGAAGGTACCGTTAAGAATATCACTTCCTATGGTGTATTTATCGACTTGGGTGGCGTAGATGGTTTGATTCACATTACAGACCTTTCTTGGGGCCGTGTTAGCGATCCGAAAGAAGTGGTTGAACTCGACCAGAAACTCAACGTCGTTATCCTTGACTTCGATGATGAGAAGAAGCGTATCGCTCTCGGCTTGAAGCAACTCACTCCGCATCCTTGGGATGCACTGGATGCTAACCTGAAGGTTGGCGACCACGTGAAGGGTAAAGTTGTAGTTATGGCTGACTACGGTGCATTCATCGAAATCGCTCCGGGTGTTGAAGGTCTGATTCACGTATCTGAAATGTCTTGGTCACAGCACTTGCGTTCTGCACAGGACTTCATGAAGGTAGGTGACGAAGTTGAGGCAGTAGTCCTGACTTTGGACCGCGAAGAGCGTAAGATGTCTTTGGGTATCAAGCAGCTGAAGTCTGACCCGTGGGAAACTATCGAAGAGAAGTATCCTATCGGCAGCAAGCACACTGCAAAAGTTCGTAACTTCACTAACTTCGGTGTATTCGTTGAAATCGAAGAAGGTGTTGACGGCTTGATTCACATCTCTGACCTGTCTTGGACGAAGAAGGTTAAACATCCGTCTGAATTCACTCAGATTGGTGCAGACATCGACGTACAAGTTCTGGAAATCGACAAGGAAAACCGTCGCTTGAGCCTTGGCCACAAGCAACTCGAAGAAAATCCTTGGGATGTATTTGAAACTGTATTTACAGTAGGTTCTGTACACGAAGGTACTATTATCGAAATGCTGGATAAGGGTGCTGTAGTTGCTCTGCCTTATGGTGTAGAAGGTTTCGCTACTCCGAAGCACCTCGTTAAGGAAGACGGATCACAAGCTCAGTTGGACGAGAAGCTTGAATTCAAGGTAATTGAGTTCAACAAGGACGCTAAGCGTATCATCCTTTCTCACAGCCGTATCTTCGAAGATGCTGCAAAGGCAGAAGAAAGAGCTGAAAAGAAGGCTGCTACTAAGAAGTCAACCGGTAAGAGAGAAGACGTTGCTCCTGCTATCCAAAACCAGGCTGCATCTACTACTCTGGGTGACATTGATGCTTTGGCTGCCATTGAAGGAACAGATGGAAGCTGGAAAGAAATAATTTAATTACTCCGTTCTATAAATGAAGGAAGGGTACTTGCGCAAACAAGTGCCCTTCTTTTTATGATTTGTCAATAGAATTTTATGGAATTAAGGATGGTTTTTCCATAAATGTTTATCTTTGCAGGGTGGTTACTTTTGCAATCATAGAAATATTCAATAATTTAATTTTCATTTATTATGAAAAACATGTTCAAAAATGCAGGGAAGATGGTGTTGTTCACTTGCCTGTCGCTGATGTTACTAACCGCATGCGGCCAGAAGTCTAAACTCAAGCTGGCTATCGCAGCAGCCAACAAACAATGTCCCATGGATATGGGAGCTTCCGGCGAAATATCCAGTATTACTTTTGATGGGTCGGATGTGGTATATGTACTGCTTATGAATGAAAGTTTCCTCAATATAGACGCTTTGAAAGAGAATCCTGATGCAATGAAGTCTGCTGTGACTGTTATGTTCGGTAATCCACAAGGGTCCATTAAAGAGATGCTGGATTTGGTTGTCGGTACTGATTCCGGTATAAAGTTCATATATAAAGGAAAGACATCCGGTAACGAAGTGGAATGTTATCTGACTACTCAGGACTTGAAAGATATATTGAATGGCGGTTCAACTGCTGAAAGCAGTGATAAGAAGAAACTGGAAGAGCAAGTGAAGATGACCAACGTATCGTGCCCGATGCAGGTGGATGAAGCCACTATGCTCAATAAACTGACAATCGAGTCGGATAAGGTGCTTTATCATTATACGATTGACGAATCTGTAGTACAGATGTCTGCTTTGAAGGAAAATGCCGAACAGATGAAGGCAAATGTGAAGAACTCTTTGAACTCCTCCGATCCAGCCTTGCGCATGTTCTTGGAAGTATGTGTGAAGTGTGATAAAGGGGTGGGCTATCTGTATAAAGGGAATAAATCCGGAGAAACTTTTGAAATATCCTTTGGAGTTTCAGAGATAAAGGCTCTTCTATAAATCAAGGAGTAGAAATCAGTTCGGAAGGTTTGGAATGGAAAAATTTGAGTTACATATTCTTGGTTGTGGTTCCGCTTTACCCACAACGCGTCATTTCCCTACGTCTCAAATTGTGAACGTGCGCGACAAGTTGTTTATGATTGATTGTGGGGAAGGGGCGCAGTTGCAGTTCCGTAAATCACATCTGAAGTTTTCGCGTTTGAATCATATCTTTATCTCTCACTTGCATGGAGACCATTGTTTTGGCTTATTAGGACTGATTTCTACACTTAACCTTTTAGGACGTACAGCAGAGTTGCATATCCATTCTCCCAAAGGGCTGGAAACATTGTTGACACCTATGCTGGACTTTTTTTAATAGGCAGATGACGTACAAGGTCCTTTTCCATGAGTTTGATACGAAAGAACCGATGCTGATTTATGAAGACCGTTCGTTGACGGTTACTACCATTCCTTTGCGTCATCGTATGCCGTGTTGTGGCTTTTTGTTTGCAGAAAAGCGGCGTCCTAACCATATTATCCGTGAAATGGTCGATTTCTACCAAGTGCCGGTATACGAATTGAATCGTATAAAGAATGGGGCCGATTACGTGACACCGGAGGGAAAAATCGGTTTCCAACAACTTGTTGACCCGTCCTTCTGCTCCGTCCCGCAGTTATGCTTATTGCTCGGATACCATCTATCTTCCTTCTATCGTGGAGCAGATAAAAGGGGTTGATTTACTTTTTCATGAGGCGACATTTGCGAATGAGGATGCGCCACGTGCCAAAGAAACATTTCATACAACTGCTACACAAGCGGCCGAAATAGCCAGGAGGGCTGAGGTGAAGAAGTTGTTGATAGGACATTTTTCGGCACGATACGAAGATGAAAATGTCTTGCTTCAAGAAGCATCCGCTATTTTTTCCCGGATACTCAGCTTGCCAAAAGAAACACTTTGTGTATCGGTATGAATTAAACTTTTCGTATCTTTGGCAGTCTAAAACAACAAATGCGAATAGAAATTTATGACCCCTTCCTATAATGAACGCGAAGTGTTGGCTCTTCTACAAGAAGAAAGCACACAAAAGCGGGGATTTGAGATGATTGTTACCCAATATAGCGAGCAGTTGTATTGGCAGATTCGTCGTATGGTCCTCTCTCATGAAGATGCCAATGATTTACTTCAGAATACTTTCATTAAAGCATGGATTAATATAGATTATTTCCGGGCAGAGGCTAAACTCTCTACCTGGCTCTATCGCATAGCCTTGAATGAATGCCTCACTTTTCTGAACAAACAACGGGCTGCTTCCACAGTCTCTTTGGATGACCCCGAGGCAGATGCACTTCAAAAGCTTGAAAGTGATCCTTACTTCTCCGGTGATAAAGCAGAGATGGCTTTGCAAAAAGCCTTGCTTGCCTTGCCGGAAAAACAACGTATGGTGTTTAACCTGAAGTATTACCAGGAAATGAAATACGAAGAGATGTCCGATATATTTGGTACTTCCGTAGGTGCCTTGAAGGCTTCCTATCACCATGCCGTGAAGAAAATAGAAAAGTTTTTGGGTGAGGAGTATTAAACCTTTGCCACAAAACAATGTCTAATTAAACCAGAAAGGAGAAAGCTTATGAAAGAAGAAGATAAAATACAGAAAAGATAGGGACGGAAAATCCTTTCCGCGTTCCTGAAGGCTACTTTGAGAATCTTACTTCAGAGGTAATGAACCGGCTTCCCGAAAAATGAGAAACTCATTGCTGTGCAGACAGAGCCTACAATGTGGCAGAAGGTAAGGCCTTGGTTGTATATGACCGCCATGTTTATAGGTGCGGCATTGATTATCCGTGTAGCTTCTTCGGAGCATACTCCATCTGTAGAGCGTATGGCTGCTGATGATACGGAAACAGAAATGGAATATATTAATATGGCTGTAGAGAATTCCATGCTGGATGATTATTCATTGTATGTTTATTTGGCAGACTCTGATGCAGAATAAGGTAACAACACTCAACTATTTAAAAATGAAGAAACTAATTGTTTTATTGGTTATGATATGTGGCATTATGCCTCTGCTTTGGGCTAGCGATGGATGTGACCAGCATCTGTCACCTGAAGAGTTTCGTGCCAAACAAAAAGCGTTTATAACGGAGAAAGCCGGACTGACGAGTGAGGAGGCAGCCAAGTTCTTCCCATTGTATTTTGAATTGCAGGACCGGAAAAAGCAGCTAAATGACGAGGCTTGGAAGTTGCTTCGACAAGGGAAAGATGAAAAAACAACCGAGCCCAGTATGAGGAAATTATGGAAGGTGTATATGATGCCCGTATCGCTTCTGACCGGTTGGACAAGACCTACTTTGATAAGTTCAAGAAAATATTGCCTTGTAAAAAGATTTATCTGGTGCAAAGGGCTGAAATGCGTTTC